>ERZ1740070.160-NODE-160-length-48299-cov-7.293467_pt1 | contig 48299 bp, 47 predicted proteins | sample MGYA00581734_ERZ1740070 | MGnify/ENA primary metagenome ERZ1740070 (study PRJEB43018, sample SAMN04849744) | marine metagenome | isolation source: floating plastic debris | place: Pacific Ocean | collected 2008-09-01 | study: EMG produced TPA metagenomics assembly... | reverse complement strand
ATGATGCCGCCTCCGGCGCGCGAGATGTCTTCATAGCTCGCGCCGCCCAGACGCATTTCGAATTCCGCAGCGCGATGGCCGCCGTGGATCAGATGCGTATGGCAATCAATCAGGCCGGGCGTCACCAAACGCCCATCCAAGTCTTCGTGTGGAGCATTTGCAAAGGTTTCGGGCAAAGCGGCTTTCGGCCCCACCCAGTAGATCGTTTGACCATTGAGAACCAGCGCCGCGTCACAGATCATGCCATACGGGACGGCCACGCTTTCTACGTCATTGCGCAGGGTCGCGACGTTGCAAGATGTGAGGACCGTTACAGTCAAATCGCGCTCATCTTCGGGTGACACATTCGTTGATTTAAAGTATGTGTTTAATTGTTTTATGTCTATTCATAATGAGGCTGCATTGTTGGATATCTTCGCTTCAAAAGCCTTGGTGGGCGAAACTTGGGCGCATGATGTGCGGGTGCGGGTGCGCAATGGCGTGATTGCCGATGTCGGTGTCGGCGTAACCGCTATGGCTGGCGACATTCGGACCGACGCGCTTCTGCCTGCCCTGTCCAATCTGCACAGCCACAGCTTTCAACGCGCGATGGCTGGGATGACCGAGTTCCGTGCGCATGGCCAAGATAGCTTTTGGACATGGCGCGACCTGATGTACCGCTTTGTCGAACACCTGACGCCTGATCACGTGCGTGCAATCGCCCGGCTTGCCTTTATGGAGATGCTGACATCGGGCTATGCCGCAGTGGGGGAGTTTCACTATCTGCACCACCAGAGTCACGGCACACCGTACAATGTTTTGGCAGAACTGTCGTTGCAGATCATGCAAGCAGCGGAAAGCACCGGGATTGGCCTGACACACCTGCCAGTTCTTTACACCTATGGCGGTGTCGGGCAGCGGCCCATCAATGCGGGTCAACAGCGGTTTTACAACGATATTGATCGGTTTCAACGACTGGTTGACGACTGTCAGGTTGCAGCGTGGGACATGCCATTTGACACGCAAGTCGGTGTGGCGCCACATTCTTTGCGCGCCACTTGTCTCGAGGATTTGAATCGCGTTCTCGAAATCGCGACAGACAAGCAAATCCATATCCATATAGCCGAACAAAAGCGCGAAGTTGCCGACGTGCTGAACAGTCTTGGCGCCCGCCCGGTGGAGTGGCTGCTGAACTCGGTGCCGGTCGATCATCACTGGTGCCTCATCCACGCAACGCACATGACGCGCGAAGAAACACTTGCTCTCGCCGCCAGTAAGGCAGTTGCAGGGCTTTGCCCCGTTACAGAGGCCAACTTGGGGGATGGCATCTTCAACGGTGCGACCTATGCGAAAGCTGGCGGTGTCTTGGGTGTTGGAACGGATTCCAACATCAACATCTCACTCGCTGACGAGTTGCGGACGCTTGAGTATTCACAGCGGCTGGAACACCAGCAGAGAAACGTTCTCACAACCGCGAATGGGTCAACGGGTCAGACCATGTATCTCGCCGCTGCTAAGGGTGGCGCGCAGGCGCTTGGGCGCAAGGCTGGGCGCATCTCAGTCGGCTGTCTTGCTGATCTTGTGGCCATCGACACCACGCATCCACGGATATGTGCTCTGTCGCCGTCTCAGCTTATCGACGGTTGGGTGTTTGCGGCGAATGATCAAGTGGTGACGGATGTCTGGGCAGCAGGGCGGCACATGGTTAAGGATGGGCGTCATGTGGATGAGGCCGCTATCCTTGCTGACTACCGCGCGACCATGACGGACCTGACCGCCACTCTGTGACTATGCAAAGGGCTGCACAATATGCTCAAAACGCTTCCCTTTGGTGCGCTGCGCACGCTTGAAGCCGTGGTGCGCCTGCGCGGGTTTAGCCGTGCGGCTGAAGAGTTGAACGTGACGCAAAGCGCGGTCAGCCAGCACGTCAAACAGTTGGAAGACTGGCTTGGCACACGGCTACTGGTGCGCAAAGGGCGGTCGGTGGACCCAACCACTGCTGGTGAACGATTGGCGCATGCCACGCGTGAAAGCTTCGGAACGCTGGCACGGGTCTGTGACGACATGCGCGATGCCAGCCGTGCTTTGCCAAAGGGCATTCTTGTCGCCTCGCCTCCGGGCTTTGCATTTCTGTGGCTGCTTCCGCGGCTCTTGCGGTTTGCTGAACGATACCCGGATCATCCGGTGTCCTTGTCCACCGATCCGCAATCGCTGGACACGCTGTCAACCGAAGCCGATGCGGTCATCAGCTATAGCAAAGCCCACAGCGGCGCGAGTCATGCGACGCTTTTGATGTCTGAACGGATGTCGCCGGTCTGTTCGCCCGAAATTTCAAAGACATTGCGATCTGTTGACGATCTGCAAGACAATGTTGTCCTGCTTGATCATATGGACGACCGGTCAACAGCCAACAACTGGGATTTCTGGGCACAAGAGGCGGGGTTGACCTTGCCCAAGCTGACGCACACCCGCATGCTCGGTCAGGCCAATCTGGTGATCCAAGCGGCTATTGACGGGCATGGCGTCGCTATGGGTCGCAGCCCGCTTGTCCAAGACGCGGTGGACAAAGGGCAGTTGGTCTATCCGTTTCCACAGTCGGTCGCGTCGCCGTTCAGCTATTGGTTTTTGTGTCACCAAAGCGCGTTGGAACGAAAGCCGGTTATGCGGTTTCTCGAATGGCTACAGACGGAGTGCTAGGCGCTTGCGCCGGGTGCAGTCGCAGCCGTCCGTCTTTGGCCAAGCCGATCCCGTCGCAAGGGTTTGCAAACACTTCCGCCATATCCGGGAACGCTTGCATAAGCGCTGCGCCCCCCGCAATCCGGTCAGGATAGAGACGCCCGTTTTCCCAGACAGCAACGCCATCCAGTCGGATTGTTGGATCAACCACATTTAGTGAGATCTCGCCGGGCGGGTATGCCCCGCAGGTGTGGAAATGCAGCACCCTTGGGTTGCCAAATGCCCCGCCGCCCCACCGTTCGGTGTTGTCACCCGCAAAGCCATCATATCGCAAACCAGGGTGAATGCCCGCGTGCCAGGAATGCACGAAATAGGTGTCGATGCCGTAAGTGTCGCCGACAAATTCGTAATGCCGTTTTGCGGCGCTTACGTCTTTTGAACTGCCTTCAAATGCGGTGATGTGATGGCCGTCGAAATGCACCACCAACGTGTCTTCAAGCGCGCAGTGATAAGGGGTGTAATAGTGCGATCCGGTGCCTGTCAGGAATCCGGATTGGGCGATCTTGCCGCGAAAACTGGTTGCTGGTATCGGCGCTGACACGGACACGGGAAAGCGTTTTCGCGTGGTATCCCCACCGGTCTTGGCAAACTGCGGCGTGCTGCCGATAAAGTCAGTGCCAAGCGGGCAAGTGACGCGGATCTCTGATGCGTTCGACATTGCGGTATTCAGGGCGCGGTTCAACTTGTCGAACGCCGCGTAATCGACGCGACAAAAATCTGAAACGAACATTTCCCGATCTAGCGCGTAAGACACGATCTGTTGTTGTGACGCGTTCTCAGACCGGAAGCGGATTTGGTCACCAAGACGCGCGAGAAACACAGTGCAAGCCGCTGCCTCCATCATCGCGCTCAGCATGGCGTCCGGGTCGCTGACGGTCCTGCTCAATGGCACACCGTATGTCATGGGCAGCAGGTCCAGACGCTGCACTGCTTGCACCAGATCATGCACCAAGAGGTTGTCGTAGTACCCGTCGTTTTCAGTTTCAAAGATGATGAGCACCCGATCCCCGGGGTGGCATCCGGCGCAATTCACAAAGAGATTGCGCGCACTGGCATCAAATGCGTCTTGTTGGTCTTTGACCATGTTTTTGTCCCTCGGGAGGATCGCTGGCGAAACGTCCTCAACTATTCGTGATCGTAGCAAAGAGCGCGAAATCGAACCATTAGAGAAACATTATAAGATGCATTAGCTGACTTAATGCAGGCGCATAATGCAGTGGCAGCAGCAGACATTTGCGGATATTGTGCACACATAATGGGCGAAAAGAGCGGTGCATGCGGACCAGCTATCTCGACATCAAGACCGAGGTGATGACCCGGATTCGCCAGAATGTTTGGCCGCCGGGAACGCCCATTCCGGGTGAAGTGGCCTTGGCCGAAGAGTTTGGATGCGCGCGGGCCACTGTCAATCGGGCAATGCGTGAATTGGTTCAGGACGGGGTTCTTGAACGCAAACGCAAAGCGGGCACGCGGGTGCGACAGCAACCAAGCCAGACGGCGCAATTCGCGATCCCTTTGACCCGCCACGAGGTCGAAGCGCGCGGCGCCGCATATCGCTACGTTTTGGTCGACAAGGCGATGGTTCCGGTTCCCATGTGGCTGCGGGCCAAGATGGAAATCGACAAGAACGCGCAGTGTTTGCACCTGCGTTGCATGCATTTTGCAGATGGGGTGCCGTACCAGTTCGAAGATCGGTGGATCAATTTGTCCGTTGTGCCTCAGGCGATGGACGCAGAATTTGAAACGGTGGGTCCAAACGAATGGCTGCTGAAAGAGGTGCCATACACCAAAGGGCAGGTGGATGTATCAGCCACCGCGGCAACAGACGAGGTCAGTGTGTTGCTTGAACTTGCAACCGGAGCCCCTGTCTTTCTGGTCGAACGCACCACGTGGCTGGACGGCCAAAGTGTGACCTTTGCACGTCTTCACTTCCCGCCAAGCTACAAAATGACGACACGGTTTTAGGGTCTAACCGTCTGCATCTTCTGGACGCAAAACCATCACCACGCGTTCGCCAAACCGCACGGGGCCACGCCAAACGCGCATCACAGCAATGCCCGAAACAGAAGAGACAACAGGCACGGGAGGTTGGCTCAGGTCCGCAATGTCGTGGACGATACCAACGACATCGCCGGTGTTGATCGTGTCACCGGGTTCCATGCGTGGCTCAAACAAACCCGCCTTTGGTGTGGTGATCACATAGGTCTTGTCAGGCAGGGTGGCTGTTGTGAAGGCCGCTGGCTTAGCTGTCTGCGATGCCATGATCCCAAGATGATCAAGCACACCCAAAGCGCCCTGATAGGCCAGCCGGTTGGTGTTGACATCCGATCCGCCCGCACCGCCCAATTCGCAGGCCATCATGGGCACCCCGACACGACTGGCGGCCGCGTTGACGGAGGTTGTGCTGTTCATCGCGCCCATCTTCCAGATCAGCGGCAGGCCAAAGGCGCGTGCCAGGGCCATGTTGGCATCACGTTCCGCCTCGCCGCAGTTGATCATCGACACCGGCACAAAGATCGACGCTTTCCCGCCCGCATGGAAATCCACAACCGCATCGCTTTGGGGCAGGATGCTGTCTTCGACCCAACCGGCAACGGCCTCGGTCGGGATGTCCTGACGGTCCGCCTTGAATGCGCGGTTCATGTTGCCGTTGTCCAGCGGAGAGCAGCGCGCACTGGCTTCAAACGCGGGGTAGTTCAGAGCAGGCAGGAACAGAATGCGCCCTTTAAGGTTAGCGGGACCAAGTTCATGGAATAGCCGTGAGACCACGGTTGGCCCCTGATATTCGTCCCCATGCACCCCGCCGATCAGCGTCAGCGTTGGTCCATCGGCCCCGTTGATGACGCCAATTGGCCCGCGAAACCCAAAGGGATGTTCATTGCTGGAATGCGGAACGTGGTACGACCCAGCCTGTTTGCCGGGTGCGTTCAGGTCAATATCACATGAGATGTCGGTGCTTTTGACCATTCGGACGCCTAGTGCTGAATGATCTTGGTCAGGAAATCGCGGGTGCGTTCATGCTTCGGGTTGGAAAAGAACGTGTCCGGCGTCGCCTGTTCCACAATGGCGCCGTGGTCCATAAACACGACCTGATCCGCCACGGATTTCGCAAAGCCCATCTCGTGGGTGACAACCAGCATGGTCATGCCCTCATCAGCTAGTTCGATCATCGTGTCGAGCACTTCATTGATCATCTCGGGGTCAAGGGCTGATGTCGGTTCGTCAAACAGCATGACATCCGGGTTCATGCAAAGGGACCTGGCGATGGCGACGCGTTGCTGTTGGCCGCCCGACAACTGGCTGGGGTATTTGTCGGCTTGCTCTGGGATCCGGACCTTTGTCAGGAAATGTCGCGCGCGCTCCTCTGCTTCAGATTTCGAGAGCTTCAACGCTTTGACCGGGCCGAAACACAGGTTTTCCAGCACGGTCATATGCGCAAATAGGTTGAACTGCTGGAATACCATGCCGACACGCTGGCGCAGCTTGTGCACGTTTTTGTCCTCGGCATCGACGCGGTCCGCCCCGACCAGGATGTCCCCTTTCTGGTAAGCCTCCAACGCGTTCACGCAGCGGATGAGAGTAGACTTGCCCGACCCCGACGGGCCGCAGATGACAATCTTTTCACCCGATTGCACTGTCAGGTTGATGTCTTTGAGGACATGAAAGTCATCATACCATTTGTTCAGGTTCGAGATGTCGATCAATGGGGGGTTCATAGGGGTCTGATCTTTCTCTCTCATCGACCGGTTCGGCCGATTTCCAAACGTCGGGAGTAGACCGACAAGGCGTAGCAAATAATGAAATAGACGACTGCTACAGTGATCCAGACCTCGAATATCCGACCGCTGGACACCACCATCTCACTGCCTGCAAAGGTGAATTCCTGGATCGAGATCACCGACATGATGGAGGTGTCTTTGATCAACGTAATGAGCTGTCCCACCAGCGGGGGCACGGTTTTCTCAAACGCTTGGGGCAACACGATATAGCGCATTTCTTGGTACTTCGTGACGCCGACTGATCGCGCGCCTTCGCGTTGGTCTTTGCCCACGGATTCAATGCCTGCGCGGAAAATCTCGGACACATAGGCCGCCTCGAACAGCGACAGGCAGATCACCCCGGCAATCAGGTTTTCGACAAATACGCGGTCGCCAAAGAGAAATCCCACAACCGCAGAGTCCGAATTCGCCAGCATCTGCGCAAAAGCGCGGATGCCGAGAACCGGAAAGATCATGTCGGATACAAAGAAGTAGAAGATGAACAGGAACACAAGCGGGGGTATGTTTCGCACGAATTCGACCAACACACGCGCTGTCCAGTTCATCCAGCGTCTGTCCGACACCCGCATCAGCGCAAGGCCCAAGCCCAGGATGACCGACAGGATGGACGAATAGATTGCGATGCGGATCAGGTTGAAGAACCCGATCAAAAGCACGTTTTGCTGATAGCCCGTTTCTTCGTCGTAATAGACAAAGAATGACGGGATGCCGGACCAATCCCAATTATAGTTGATCTGAAACGCCAATTGGTACCAGACCGCCCCTAAGAAAGCCGCGGTGATGGCGAGGATCACATAGTCGCCGGCCTTGAGGTCTTTGAAAAACCGCATCACGTCACCTCGCGTAGAACCGTTTGGTGCGGTTTTCGATCACACTGGCGAGGATCGACAGAATGGTGGTTACCACAAGGTAAATGCCCGCCACAGCGAACCAGACTTCAAACACCATAAAGGTCTCGGCGATCACATTCCGCCCTTCATTGGTCAGATCAAAGATCGCAATCACCGACACGATGGCGGAATGCTTGACGAGGTTAATCATCAGGTTTGTCATCGCGGGCAGAATGAAGGGCAGCGACTGGGGCAGGGTCACGTAGAACATCACCTGCAACGGGCGTAGTCCGATGGATTTCGCCGCTTCTTTCTGGCCACGCGGCACCGCTTCAATGCCAGACCGGTAAATCTCGGCGGCGAAGGCTGCTTCGTAGATGGCCAGTGTCATCACCCCGGCCCAAAACCGGTTCAGACCAAAGACCGGCGCCAGTACAAAATAGATCAAGAACAGCAACACGAGGATGGGGATGTTGCGCACAACCTCGATATACGTCTTGGCGATGGCCCGCGCTGTGATCAGCTTGGAGGCCCGCATCATCGCGATGACAAAGCCACCGATGGCGCTGATCACAATCGCATAGGCTGAGATTTCGAGCGTGGTAAACAGCCCGCGCAACAAGGGGCCTGCGTAGTATTGGCCGTCATGTTCGATATAGACATAGCGCCACAGCCTGAACCACTGCCAATCGTAGCTCTGCTGGTCCAGAACCCACAACATCCCCAGGGCCAAAAGACCGAAGATGCCAAGGAAAATGACCACGTCTTTGACGTTGCGCAAAAGCGCCGTCTGCAAAGAGGACGTGGCCATCAGTAGTTCCTTAACTTGCGATCTTACTCAGGGACCTGATCGCGCCATTCCTGGCTTCCATACCAGTAATCGCTGCGTTCCTGCAGGAAACCGCTGCGCTGATTGGTGCTGATCCAGTTGTTGAGGAAGTTGAGCGTGTCGTAATCGCCCTTTTTGATGCCCATACCAACGGTCGCCAGTGTCAGCGGTTCGGCAAACGGGCGGAACAGCGTGTCAGGGTTGTTGTCAGCGGCAAAGGCCGGCTTCGGCGCAGAGGTCACCCACATCCCGACATTGCCCGCCATCAGTTCCTGTTCGATCACCGCTTCGTCGTCATACTGACGCAGCGTGGCAAGCGGGAAGAACTGCTGTGCGGCTTGAACCGAAACGGCACCACGGCGCACACCAATGACGGTGCCCGGGTTGTTGAGGTCTTCAACGGTAGACCCTTCGGCAATCAGCTCTTTGTTGGCGACCACATCTTGGCCAAGCCCACTGTGGTAGGATTCGGTGAAGTTGATGCGCAGGTTCCGTGCGGGGGTCACCGTCATCCCGCCGATGATCAGATCGAACTTATCCGTCAGAAGCGCTGGGATAATGCCATCCCACGCCGTTGGGATCAGTTCCAGTTCGACACCCATATCTTCGGCAAGCTTGGTCGAGACATCCACTTCGTAGCCGATGTAGTCCCCAGATTTGGACCGGAACGCCCACGGAACAAAGGACCCCACACCAACGCGAAGCGATCCGCGTTCCACGACGCGATCAAGGACAGACTGGTCTTGTGCAATTGCCTCGGGCGCGGATGCCAGCGAAAGGCTAAGCGCCGCTGTCACGGCCAGCGCGGCTTTCTTAAAAAAATTCATAACTCTCTCCTGTTGGGCACGTGATGTGATCACGCGACTGTGACCTAGGCTAGGGTGCCGAGATGAAAACGCCAGTGGAACTTGCGTCGCAGGAGTGCGCTCAATTATTAGTACGAACGCTGAATTTCATGGCAAACCTCCCCCAAGCGTCTTTATTTTGTGCAGACAAAATCACATAAAGACAATGCATAATGCAGAATCATGATGCCGCTGGGTTTGCTGATGCGCTGCGTCCTGTGCGCAGCTTTTGCACGACCCGCGGTGCGAGGCGTCAGCTTTTCAATGCCGCGTGAAACCAGTTCAGGTAGCTTAAGATCGAAAACACCGGTCGCCCTGTCGCGTTCGAAATGGCAGTCGCGTAAGGCGGCATGTTCGTGCATTCGAGGACAATCGCACCAATCTGCGGATGGGTTTGACACAGTGCAATAGCGGCTTCGGTCAACTCGACCTCCGCTTGCTTGGTGTCCAGTTCAATCGAATTACCGAGGATCGTGCGGGCAAAGTGGCTGTCATCCACACCCTGGATCGGCGTGTCTAAATTCACATCTGCCGCTGCCAAATGGCCCGGCGACAAGCTGTCTGCTGAAATCGTCAAGATACCCACCGATTGGCCAACCGGCAGCAGCTGTTGGATCATCGGAATTTGTTCCAAAGCTGAGGAGGCCACTGGCACCTTGCAGGCCGTCGCAACCTCTTGGCGCACCAGCGTCAAAAACCCGCATGTGGTTGCCAATCCAGTGCAGCCCTCGGCGACAAGTGCCTGACCTTCTTTGATAAATGCGTCCACCCATCTTTGGCTGTCGCCCAACACAATCTGTTCTGGCGTGGCGCCGTCCACGACGCGGTACGTGACCGGGAAATCAAAGCTTTCGGGATTGCCGACATCCCCCAAAACCCGGGGAAATCGGGTGTCGAGCATCAGAATACCAAGTCTTGGATGGTCGCGCATTTGGGCACAAAGCCCTGTGCCCGCGCAATTTGCAAGAGCGGGGCAAAGTACCAAGGTATTCAAGCACAGTCCGGGAAAAGACGATTGCCAATCAATGGCATGTGCGTGCACCTTCACCGCCAACATGCGCCGCAATACGCGGGGCCAAATCAACAAGGGACACACATGGCGCAACATGTCGTTGTCATAGGTGGTGGGATTGTCGGCGTAAGCACGGGCATCTGGTTGCGCCGTCAAGGGATCGACGTCACCGTGATTGATCGGCTGGGGTGGGGGCAGGGCACTTCGCATGGCAACGGCGGTGTCTTGGCGGCCTGCGCCATGGTGCCTGTCACTGGGCCAGGCCTATGGCCGAAAGCGCCGGGGATGCTCTTGAACCCGGACTACCCGCTATTTCTGCGGTGGAGCTATCTTCCCAAGCTCATGCCGTGGCTGCTCAAATACATGAGCCATGCGAACGATCCTGACACGCAACGGATTGCGACGGGCCTTGCCGGTGTGGTGGGAGATGCTGTTGATCAACATCTGAGCCTCAGCAAAAACACCAAAGCCGCGCCTTGGGTTGTGGAAAGCAACTACAGCTATGCATATCCCTCGCGCGCCAGCTTTGAGGCAGACGCCTACAGCTGGGCAATCCGTACCAAACACGGATTCACACCAGTGCTGCGCGAGGGCGGCGAGGCGCGGGAATTTGAGCCAAATTTAGGCCCGGACGTCACGTTTCTGGCGACCATGAATAACCACGGGTATGTGAAAGACCCTGGCGGCTATGTTGCTGCCTTGGGGAAAGAATTTCTCTCTCTTGGCGGAAAGCTTGTTGTCGCGGACGTTAATGACATCGATCTAAGCGATGGCAAGATACAAGCGGTGGAAACAACCGAAGGGCGGTTCGCGTGCTCTGAGGTTGTTTTGGCAACCGGCGCTTGGTCCAAGCCTTTGATGAAGAAATTGGGCATCAACGTCCCGCTTGAGACGGAACGTGGATATCACATCATCTTCAAAGATGCCGTGGGTGGCCCGTCCCACCCCGTCATGATCGCGTCTGGCAAGTTTGTCGCGACCCCGATGGCCGAAGGTTTGCGCTGCGCAGGGATCGTCGAGTTTGGTGGGCTTGAAGCCGGACCATCGAAAGCGCCGTTTGAACTCTTGCGCCGTCAAACAAAGGCCGCGTTTCCCAACCTTACATGGGATGGTGAGATTGAATGGCAGGGGCACCGTCCCGCGACGTCCGATAGCCTGCCGCTGATAGGTCAGATCAAAGATACAGGCGTCTACACCGGATTTGGTCACCACCATATCGGGCTGACTGCTGGCCCAAAGACCGGTCGCCTTCTGGCGCAGCTCATTTCCGGGCAGAAACCCAACATAGACTTGACTCCATACGCGCCGACGCGCTTCGTTTGACCGATAAAAAACAAAACAATCCAACACCTAGGGAGATACCGTATGACATCTTTGAAGAATTCAGTGGCAACTGGCGTGATCGCAGGTGCCACAGCATTGACCGCTTTGCCGGCTGTTGCAGCCGAAAAGTGGGATATGCCGATGGCCTACTCTGGCTCGAACTTCCACTCTGTCACTGGGGCAGAGTTTGCGCAGTGCGTAACTACCGGCACGGGTGGTGACATCGAAATTACAACACACCCCGGCGGGTCGCTTTTCGCAGGCGCCGACATCAAGCGCGCGATCCAGACAGGTCAGGTGCCGATTGGCGAGCGCCTGCTGTCTGGACACCAGAACGAAAGCGCGATTTTCGGCTGGGATTCTGTTCCGTTCCTCGTGTCGTCGTTTGACGAGCATGACAAGCTTTACGAAGCCGCGAAACCATCAGTCGAAGAAGTGCTGGCCGAACAAAACCTGACGCTGCTCTACTCCGTGCCATGGCCGCCGCAGGGCCTCTATTTCCGAGATGAGGTTCAGTCTGTTGCAGATATGGAGGGCGTGAAGTTCCGCTCTTACAACAACGCGACCTCGCGTCTTGCAGAACTCACGGGCATGTTGCCGGTCACCATTGAGGCGGCCGAGATCAGCCAAGCCTTCGCAACAGGTGTCGCCGATTCAATGGTCTCATCCGGTGCGACAGGATATGATCGAAAGGTATGGGAAAGCTTGAACTATTTCTACGAGGTCGATGCCTGGTTGCCGCGCAACTACATCATGGTGAATTCCGATACATGGGAAGGTGTCTCTGACGCCAACAAGAACGTCATCAACGCTTGCGCACGCATGGCAGAGTATGCCGGCACATGGCGCGCCAAGGAATATACCGGCTTCACGATGGCTGGGCTCGCCGCGGGCGGCATGACTGTTGAACGCGCATCCGAAGGCCTGATGGCAGAGCTGAAAGAAGTAGGCGCGACCATGTCCGCCGAATGGCTCGAAGCGGCAGGAGAAGCCGGTCAAGCGATCATCGACGCCTACAACGCCAAGTAATCCAAAGCCCTCATTACGAAACCCGAGCGACTCGCCCAGATGCGGGTCGCTCTAACGCTATTAACCAAAAAAGGCATGATTGATGGGCGCCGTGCGCAAGACACTTGATTTCCTCTATGCGCTCAGCGGTTTTCTTGCCGCGCTGTGCCTGATTTCCATTCTGTCGTTGATCGTTCTGCAAATGCTCGCGCGTTGGACAGGCGAGGTGTTCCCAGGTGCGCCGAACTATGCGGGCTATGCCATGGCAGCCGCGTCCTTCTTTGCCTTTGCCAACGCGCTTGGCCGCGGCGCGCATATCCGCGTGTCGATCCTTCTCAACGCAGTACCGACGCGGATGAAGTGGTTCCTTGAAGTCTGGTGCTTTGCACTTGGAGCGGCCATTGCCGCATACTTCACCTATTACGCCTATACCTTTGTGTTCTGGTCTTGGAAGTTCAATGACGTCAGTCAGGGTCAAGACGCAGCCCCGCTTTGGATCCCGCAATCGGTGATGGTGGCGGGGGGCGTGCTGTTGACCATCGCACTGCTGGATAACCTCATTCATCTTTTCCTGCGCGGTGAGCATCGCATCGTGCGCGACACCGTCGACAGCCACGCGGAGTGATCAGATGACCGAACTTTACGCCATCGTCATCTTTCTGTTTGTCCTCTTCCTGCTGCTCGGCACCGGTGTCTGGGTTGGGCTTGCACTCATGGGCGTGGCCTGGGTTGGAATGGAGTTGTTCACAACCCGCCCTGTTGGCGACGCGATGGTCACCACCATTTGGGCGTCATCTTCAAGCTGGACACTGACCGCGCTGCCGATGTTCATCTGGATGGGAGAGATCCTGTATCGAACGCGCTTGTCCGAGGACATGTTCAAGGGCCTGTCGCCATGGCTTGCGCGCTTGCCGGGTGGGCTGGTGCACACAAATATCGTGGCCTGCACGGTGTTTGCGGCTGTTTCGGGATCTTCTGCGGCAACCCTCACCACAGTTGGCAAGATGTCGATCCCGGAGCTGCGCGCGCGACAGTACCCCGAGAAAATGGTGATCGGCACACTCGCTGGGGCGGCCACTTTGGGCCTGATGATCCCTCCGTCGCTGGCGCTGATCGTCTACGGCGTTACCGTCAACGAAAGCATCACTAAGCTCTTCTTTGCAGGTGTGTTCCCCGGTCTGATCCTCGCGGGCATGTTCATGGCCTATGTGGCGATCACATCTTTCGTATCGAAAGAATGGAACCCGAATATGGAACGCGGGATGAGCTTTGCCGAAAAGCTCCGCAATTCGCGGTTCCTGATCCCGGTGTTCTGCCTCATCTTTGTGGTCATCGGGTCTATGTACCTCGGCTACGCCACAGCGACCGAGGCGTCGGCCATCGGTGTCATCGGCGCGCTTTTGCTGGCCGCATCGCAACGCAGCCTGACCTGGGACAGCTTTCAACAGTCACTCATGGGTGCAGTGCGCACGTCTGCCATGATCGCACTGATCCTTGCGGGTGCTGCCTTCCTGAAGCTCTCCATGGGCTTCACCGGGCTGCCGCGCGCTTTGGCTGATGGGATCGCGGCTTTTGAGCTGTCCCGGTTCGAACTGCTGATGGCGCTTTTGGTTTTCTACATCATCCTCGGCATGTTCCTGGACGGCATCTCGTCCGTCGTCCTCACTATGGCGGTGGTCGAACCTATGGTGCGAGAAGCCGGGATTGACCTGATTTGGTTCGGCATCTTCGTTGTGGTGGTTGTTGAAATGGCGCAGATCACGCCGCCCATCGGGTTCAATCTGTTCGTGCTGCAAGGCATGACGAACCACGAGATGGGTTACATCACCAAAGCCGCCCTGCCGATGTTCATGATCATGGTGCTGATGGTTTTTGTGCTGATCTGGTTCCCCGAGATCGCGACGTGGCTTCCGGACAATATCCGACAAACGAGGTAGATAAGCGCCGAACCCGACCGGGGGTTTGGCGCTGCGATCAAACCCTCAGCCTGAAGCGCCGTTCTCTTCCAACACCTTGCGCGCCACGCGGAAGCATTCTAGCGCTTGCGGCACACCGCAGTAAATACCGACCACGTGGATGATGGCGCGGATTTCTTCTTTGGTTACTCCGTTATTGATGGCGCCGCGGCAGTGGATTTCCCACTCGGTCATTTTACCCAATGCACCGATCATCGACAGGTTCATCATCGACCGCGTTTTGGCGTCGATCGCATCGTCACCCCATCCAAAACCCCAGCACCAGGCGGTCATCGCTTCCTGAAACGGGCGGGTGAAATCATCCGCTTTGGCCAGATTGTTCTCGACATACGCCGCACCAAGCGTGCCTTTGCGCTGCTCCAGCCCTTTCAAAAACAGGTCTTCGTCAAATGTGCTCATGTCTGGCTCTCCCTTTGGTTTGCGGCGACCTTGGGTGAGTCCCTATCGCAGAGCAAGCCGTTTCGGACTGGCAATTCCCGTCCGATTGCAGTGGGGTAGACATATGAATTTGGCGCATTTCGACCGATGACCAAGACAACTCTTTCCCTGAAATGGCTCGACACGTTTCGACGCGTGGCGCAGTCAGGATCGATGCAGCAGGCGGCAGAGCAGTCGAGCCAATCGATCAGCACGGTGTCGCATCATCTGAAATGTCTTGAGGATCATCTTGGCGTCGCGCTGTTGGATCACACCCGTCGTCCGATGGTCTTGACAGCGCAAGGGGTCGTCTATCTGCGACACGCGGAAGAGGCTTTGAGTTTGCTCGACAAAGCGCAGGTCGAAATAAGTGGTTTGGCCGCTGCAACCTTGCGCGATTTGCGCTTTGCGATGATCGAGGATTTTGAAAGCGACATTGGCCCCGAAGTGACCCGCATGCTGGCCGCTAGCCTGCCGGGTTGCCGTTTCACGCATTACACGCGATCCAGCCATGACATACTTGCGCTGTTGCGCAACCGTGCGCTGGATTTGGGTGTGGCGACGCAGCCGCAGACCCCGTTGGACGGCGTCGACGAACATGCTGTCTTGCGCGATCCGTTTGTCCTTGCCGCTCCGTCTGGCTCAACCGAAACACAAGCAACCGCAGAGGATTACGTATCGGGTCGCGTCGCGTTGCCATTTCTGCGCTACAGCCGCGATCAGATCATGGGGCAATTGATTGAAGCGCAACTCACACGGTTGCGTCTCAAGCTTGAGAACACGTTCGAATTGGACAGCACCTCATCCATCATGGCGCTTGTTGCGCAGGGTCAGGGTTGGGCGATCACCACTCCTACGAATTACGCCCGGAGCAAGCGGTTTCAGAACCGGGTCACCTTGCTGCCATTCCCGCGCAAGGAATTCGCGCGCACGATTTCTGTGTTTGTTGCAGACCCGAAAGCGGCCGATGTGGCGCTGTCAGTTGTGACTGCCATGCGGTCCTTGGTGGCAACGCATACCATTGGGCCATTGGTGGGCCTGTATCCGTGGTTGGTGGACCGTTTTCAGGTCATCGACAGGTAGCATCCAATGACGCTCAAAGCAGGATGTTGAACGTCTCTCGAATTCGCTTGTCCTGTTCTGCGCTCAGGTATTCCGGATGGTGGTCGTCCAGAATGGTTTGCGCTTTTTCCTTGGCCCGCGACCAAGCGTCGTGCGCACCTGCGTCAGCCCACGTTTGGGGCTGCTCGCGATCAGCAAGGTTCGGGTAATGATAGTCCCGCTCCATCGCTTGATAAGTATGGTCGGAACCCAGAAAATGCCCGTCGCCAAGGATTGAAGCGCAGATCGCGTCAAAGCCAAGGTTTTCTTCGGTCACCTCAACGCCCCGCAATGCGCGATAGGTCATGGCATGCATTTCATCGTCCAGAATGAACGCCTCAAAACTGGCCCCGAGCAACGAGGCCGTCATGCCAGAGCTTTCATAGATCAGGTTCCCGCCCGCCAATGCTGCGGCTAGGCTCGTCATGCCTTTCTCCACGCCATATTGCGCGTCGATGGCTTTGGCGTCGGTCATCGAACACGCGACACCCGAGGGCAGGCCCAGCCAATTGGACAATTGCGCGGATGCGGCATTCAACACGGTGGTTTCCCCGCCACCCCCCGCGAACGCGCCACTGCGCAGATCGATGACCAGAGGCCAGTTGGAAAAGATCATCGGAAATCCGGGAGAGATGACGTTCACCATCACAAGGCTTGCCAGAGTTTCGGCCAGCGACTGCGCAAGAAACCCCGCCAATGTGGCGGGTGCAGTCGCTCCGGCCTGTGCCGCTGCGATGCAAGACATGGGGATGTTGTGCTCAACGCATTTGTAAACGACGTCGACCGCATCTTCGCCGAACCGCATGGGTGAGATCACAGGGCTAATATGGGTTTTGATGAACGGCCTTTTGGCAAACTCCCCCTCGCCCCCGGCAGCGATGTCGAGCATTTGAACAATCGGGTCCACATGCTCGGCCACAGTAAACGCCGTCGCCACGGGTTTGGTGGTGTTGCGCAGCAACGCATATGCTGTGTTGATGTCCAGATCGAAGTTGTCTGGCACATCCGTCGCGATACAGCAGCGGGTGAACCACGACACGTTATCAAGTGTGTCCTGCAACCGTGTGAAATCGTGCAGGTCTTTAAGTGTCGATGGTCGATAAAGACCCGTCTCCATATCGAGAGTGTTCACCGCCGCGCCGCCCGTGCCGAAATGCACAGCGTCGCCGCCCACCTGAATCGAACGATCCGGGTCTCGACCATGCAGGGTAAACCGTTTGGCGGCCCCAGCGATGATCACTTCGACAAGCGTGCGCGGAAGACCAATCCGGCCGTTTCCCAGATCAACAGCACCGGCTGCAATCAGATCATCCCACAGGCGCTGCGGGACCTCTCCCATCCCAAGCTCTGCCAGAAGTCGCAGGGCGGTGTCGTAAGTCGCGCGCAGGTCCGCATCTGATAGAGGTTTGTACAAACCACCGATTTGACCCGGTGGTGCCGGGTTCACCTTTGGAGGAGCGGCGCGTTGGGCAAGCCGGGATTTGCGCCCGGATCGGCGCGGTTTCGAGGTGGTGTCAGCCATAGCGGAACAGGACACCGAGCGCACAGTGCCGCGCAATCGAAAACGCGACTTCCTATAAATCAGGAATTGAAATTTTGATTTTTAGGAAGAGTGAGTTTCCCGTTGATCTGGAACGCGCGTTTCGCATCAGTCCTACAACTGGTTTCGGAGGACGATATGAAATCGCAAACGCGTGTGGTTGTGATCGGAGGCGGGATCGCCGGGTGTTCAACTCTCTATCACCTGACGCAAGAGGGGTGGAGCGACGTTGTTCTGGTCGAACGCAATGAGCTGACATCCGGCACCACATGGCATTCGGCAGCACAGGTCACCAATTTCGGCATGAACCAAACGATGGTCGGCCTCAAATCCCATTCCATCAGGCTTTACAAGGAATTGGCCGCCGACCCTGATTATCCGATCAACTATCACCATGGGGATGGGGGCATCCGTCTCGCCAATACCGAAGCACAGATGGAAGGGTACCGGCATTTCGCCTCAATGGCGCGCGGGATGGATGTTGAATACGAGGTGATCGACGCCGAAGAATGCGCGCGGCGACACCCGCTGATTTCGACCGAGAACCTTCTGGGTGGTCTCTGGGACGGGCAAGACGGCGATATTGACCCCGCGCAGCTGTGTCAGGCGTTGGCCCGGCGCGCGCGCAAGGCGGGGGCTGAGGTGTACCGCAACACCCCGGTCACCGGTCTAACGCAGCACAAAGACCATTCGTGGACGGTGCATACCGAACACGGCGATATCGTTTGCGAAATCGTGGTGAACGCGTGTGGCTACCGCGTGAACGAGGTGGGCGCAATGATGGGCGTGCATCACCCTGTCATGTCGATGGAACATCAGTATTTCGTCACCGAAGACATCCCCGCAATTGTCGAAGCTGGCCACCGCATGCCACTCTTGCGCTGTCCGATCAGCGACTATTACAGCCGTCAGGAAAAGAACGGACTGCTCGTGGGCTTTTACGAACAGGATTGCAAAACCTGGGGCATGGATGGGATTGATCCGCACTTTGTGAACGCGCTTTGCCCGGATGATCTGGACCGGATCACAGATGTTCTGGAGGGCGCGTTTGAACGCATGCCCGCGCTGATGGAGGTGGGGATCAAGACGGTTGTGAACGGTCCGATCACCTACACCATCGACGGCGCGCCTTTGGTGGGGCCGATCCCGGGCAAGCGAAATGCGTTTTGTATCATTGGCTTGCGGGCTGGTCTTGGGGAAGGCGGCGGCCATGGTTGGCTGCTCGCGCAGCAGATCGTTCATGGGGAGGCATGTTACGACACCTGGGTGCTCGACCCGCGTCGGTTTGCCGGGCACACCAATGTGGAACTCACTGCGCTCAAGGCGATCGAGGACTACCAAAACGAATTCCGGTTCCATTTCCCGAATGAACACCGCCCTGCGGGACGTATGGCCAAAACGACACCGCTAACGCCTGTTCTGGCGGCAGAAGGGGCTGAATTCACTGTCGTAAACGGGTGGGAACGCGCGGAATTCTATAAACCCGCACCTGATTTCCATGTCACCCACGGCTTTGGGTTTGACGAAAGCTTCGACGTGGTCGCGGCCGAGGTTGCTGCGGTTCAAAACGCCGTTGGGCTGTGCGAGGTCAACGGCTTCAATCGGTTCGAAATCACAGGTGCTGGCGCGCAGAGCTTTCTGGATCGTATGACCTGCAGCCGCCTGCCTCGCAAACCTGGGAAGGTGGGGCTGACGTACCTGTTGAACCATCATGGAATGTTGAAGGGAGAGGCGACGATCGCCAACATCCCTGCCTCCGATCGTGGACCTGATCGCATCTGGTATGGCTCGGCTGCGGCGTCGGAACTGCACGATATGGATTGGTTGACCCACCACTTGCACGCCGAAGCGGATGTGCAGATCCGGTCGCTGACAAATGATCAGACAATCCTTGTTCTGGCAGGGCCCAAGGCGCGCGATGTGATGTCCAAGGTCAGCCGCGCAGATTGGTCGAAAGACGCGTTTCCTTGGTTGTCCGTGCGCGAATGCTTCATCGGTATTGCGCCTGCCACCGTCATGTCTGTGAGCTTCTCGGGGGAGTTAGCGTACGAAATTCATCTAACGAACGCGTCGCTTTATGCGGCCTACCTGGCTCTGCGCGAAGCGGGAGAGGCGTTCGGCCTGAAGCTTTTCGGTGCTTTGGCTGTTGAGTCCATGCGGTTGGAGAAAGGGTATCTGCATTGGAAAGCCGACATCCTGACCGAGTTTGACCCGTTTGAAACTGGCCTCGACCGGTTTGTACACATGGACAAGGACAACTTTGTGGGCAAAGCGGCGTTAGAGGCGCGCAGGGCAAAGGGCGTTTCAAAGAAGCTCGTTACATTGATTGTCGAAAGTGAGGATGCGTCTGCGCATGGCGGGGCATCAGTCATGGTGGGGGACGCGGTTGTAGGAACCGTGACATCTGGCGGATGGGGGCATCGGTTTGGAAAGAACATCGCGTATGCTTTTGTAAATCCTGAAGTTTCCAAAGAAGGTGCCGCGGTACATATCGACGTGCTTGGCGAAATGATCCCGGCCATTGTGGTCAATCCCGCGCTCTATGATCCAGACATGTCTCTTGTTCGCGGTTAGACGCTTTTTCGAAAAAGCGTTCCAAGGCTCTTCGAAGAGCCTTGGTGCTCAGCTTACCAGACGGTTCAGGTCATCAGCGGTCGGCGCAGGCAGATGTGCCAGCAGGTCCATCACGACAGCCCGACAGTCCGCGCCGCGCCAGCCGTCTGGGAAACAGTCGTCTGGAAAATCGGGCACGCGCAGAATCAAACGCCGCCATTCATGGACAATGACACTGCGCAAGGCGGTGGCCTGGAGGGCGTCCAGGCGTGTGGCGTCAATCGAGACAAGGCTTTCCGCCAACCGTTGCGAGGCCGTTTGCGCCTCAACCGGGCAGAACTTGTCGCGGACCCAGTTGGGAATAGCATCGCCGATCGGCAATACCCACGCGGTTTCACTCTCGACGGGCAGTGTTTGAACCCAAATGCTTGTGAGCACCTGCACTGACTGATTTGTGTCCGTCTCGGCCCCCGCTTTATCAATCACTACGGCAGGCTGTCGCGATGAGGAGGTTGTGGCATAAACCCGAGGTCGCGCTGCCATGGTTTCGGTCCGGCCATTTGCGGTGAGCGAATACTTTGACTGCCGTCCCGTGCGATGGCTTTCAATCCACCCTTCTTTGCGCAACCGGTGTAACGCGACGCGGGTGGCTTCGGGTTTGATCCCGATGGCTGCAGTCAGCGCGTTGACGCTTGCACCGCTGAGACGGGCGTCCTGCGCAAGGGCAAGGTCGCCAAAGATCGTAACCAGAAGAGACCAAACGCGGGGCTGCGTGTCGCCCAGCACATTTTTTACCATTTGGTCAAAGTCTTCGGTCCGCATGTGCGTACGGATACGCCGCCCGAACCGGATCGCCAAGCTGCGATCTTAGGATGCGTAGGCATGCATTGTGAGAAGCTCGTATTCGGCAACGGTCGCATCGTTCTGATTGAGCAGCGTGACGTGCCACCGCACCTCACCATAGGTGTCGGTGCGCGGGGTCTTTTTCTTGACCGTAAGTTGCACTTTGATCCGATCGCCCGCGCTGACCGGTTGCTGAAAGCGCAAGCTGTCGAGGCCGGTATTTGCCAGTACCGGGCCTTCTTCTGGATCGACAAAGAGACCTGCGGCAAAGCTTAGGAGCAGGTAGCCGTGCGCTACGCGACCCGGAAAGAATGGATTTCGCTGGGCGGCGTCCTCGTCCATGTGGGCATAGAACGTGTCGCCGGTGAACTGTGCGAAGTGTTCGATGTCTTCGATTGTGACCTCGCGTTCGGGCGTGTGAAGCGTCTCGCCGATATGCAGGTCATGGAAACTGCGCCGGAACGGATGCGCTGGGCCTTGGGAAGTGACGGCACCGGGAACCCATTGGTTAGACACTGCGGCAAGGATGTCCGGGCTGCCTTGGATCGCGGTGCGTTGCATGTAGTGCAGGACGCCGCGCACACCGCCAAGCTCTTCGCCACCACCCGCGCGGCCCGGACCACCGTGGACCATGTGCGGCAGAGGGCTGCCGTGACCCGTCGCTTCGCCCATGCTGTCGCTGTTGTTGAAATAAAGCCGCCCATGAAACGCGCCCGCGCCCATGACGATCTCGCGTGCGACCTCGGGGTCATGGGTGATGACCGAGGCAACGAGGCTGCCTGCACCTTTGTTCACAAGGGATATCGCGTGGGGAAGGTCTCGATAGCCGATCACTGTCGCAACAGGGCCAAACGCCTCCGTATCGTGGATACGGTCCGCTTTGTCTGGGTCTGCGCAGTGGTAGAGCATCGGGGGTAGGAACGCGCCTCTGGTGCTGTCTGCGCCCAGGATTTCGAAGGCGTCCGGGTCGCCGAAAACGCGGTCTGCTTCTGTGTCGAGTGTTGCGCATTTGGCGAGGACGTCCGCGCGTTGGGCTTGGGACACCAAAGCACCCATGCGGGTGTCGGGGTTCCTGGGATCGCCGATTGTGGTGGTTTTAAGCCGGTTTGAGACGGCCTCGATCACCGCTTCGACCTGTGCGTCAGGTGCGATGATGCGGCGGATGGCGGTGCATTTCTGGCCTGCTTTGGTGGTCATCTCGCGATGGACTTCTTTGACGAAAAGATCGAATTCGGGCGTGCCCGGTACAGCGTCGGGGCCAAGGATCGAGGCGTTCAGGCTGTCTTGCTCAGCCACAAAACGCACCGAGTTGCGCAGAAGGTTCGGTGCTGATCGAAGTTTGTACGCTGTGTCAGCGGAGCCGGTGAAGCTGATCACATCTTGCGGGCCAAGATGCTCGAGCAGGTCGCCTAACCCGCCTGTGACAAGCTGAAGTGTACCATCTGGTAAAATTCCGCTTTGCAGCATCAGACGGACACAGGCTTCGGTCACGTAGCAGCTTGTGGTCGCCGGTTTTACGATGGCGGGGACGCCTGCCAAAAGCGTTGGGGCGAGTTTCTCCAACATGCCCCAGACCGGGAAGTTGAAAGCGTTGATATGGACAGCGACGCCTTGCAAAGGCGTGCAGACGTGTTGACCTAAAAACGTGCCCTCGCGCGAAAGCTGTTCCACACCGCCGTCGAGATAGACATGCCCTTCCGGCATTTCCCGTCGACCTTTGGAGGCGATCACCAGCATGGTGCCAATGCCGCCATCGATATCGATCAGGTGGTCTTTTTGCGTGGCCCCGGTTGAGAAGCTGAGGTCGTAGAGGACTTGCTTGTTCTCTTGTAGATAGAGCGCCAGCGCTTTGAGCATCCGCGCGCGGTCGTGGAAGGTCAGGGCCCGCAACGCAGGCGCGCCAACTGTCACGGCGTGGTCGATCATCGCACCGGCATCCAAGCCGCTGCGACCGGCGCGCGCGATCACCTGACCGGTGACAGCATCCGCAATATCACGCGCGCTGCTGTCGGGGTTTTGCCACGCCCCGGCGATGAAACTCTGAACGTCCTGAATACCCACGCGCGCCTCCCAACTTGCTGCTCTAAGTATTTGACCGCACGAGGACTTCATGCAAGCGTCGCATCCATGACACCTGACGAAATTGCCCAAAAATCTGCCGAGACCATGTGGTCAAACGACCATGCCTCGCAATGGATGGGTGTGGAACTGGTGAAGGTGTCCGAAGGCCAGGCGATACTCGAACTGACGGTCGCCAAGCAGCACTGCAACGGCCACGGGATGTGTCATGGCGGTGTGATCTTTGCGCTGGCAGACAGCGCGTTTGCTTTTGCATGTAACAGCCGCAATCAGGTGACCGTCGCGCAGCACAACGTGATCAGCTATATCGCCTCCGGCCGGTTGGGGGACCGGCTGACGGCGCAGGCGACCGAGATTTCGCTGAATGGCCGCAATGGAATTACGGATGTGCGTGTCACCAATCAGGCGGGCGTCTTGATTGCCGAGTTCCGCGGCATGTCGCGCGCGATCAACGGGGCCGTGTTTTCTTAAGGCGTTGCGGAGGCGCCGGACCATGAAGGATTTGTCACCGAAACACTCTGACCTTGACCCGATTGAGATTGCGTCGGTGGATGAAATCCGCGCGTTGCAATTGGATCGGTTAAAGTGGTCGCTGCGGCATGCCTATGACAACGTGCCGCTGTACAAAGCCAAATTCGATGCAGCAGGGGTGCATCCGGATGATCTGCATGAACTGTCTGATCTTGCGAAGTTCCCGTTTACCCTGAAGTCCGACCTGCGCGACAACTACCCGTTCGGCATGTTTGCCGTCCCGCGCGACCAGATTGCGCGGGTGCATGCCTCTTCTGGGACAACAGGTAAGCCGACCGTAGTGGGCTATACCAAGAACGACATCGACATGTGGTCCGAGGTTGTGGCCCGGTCTTTGCGGGCCTCGGGCCTGAGGGCCGGGGACATGGTGCATGTGGCCTACGGGTATGGCTTGTTCACCGGCGGTCTGGGCGCGCATTACGGGGTTGAGAAACTTGGTGGGACCGTTGTGCCGATGGGCGGCGGGCAAACTGAAAAGCAGATCGGTCTGATCACCGATTTCCAGCCAAAAGGCATCATGGTGACGCCATCCTACATCCTGAACATCCTTGAGGCGTTCCACAAAGCGGACCTTGATCCGCGCGCATCTTCCTTGGAGGTCGGTGTGTTCGGCGCAGAACCCTGGACCAACGCCATGAGGGCCGAGATCGAAGAGGCGTTCGACATGCACGCGGTTGATATCTACGGACTTTCCGAGGTGATTGGCCCGGGTGTGGCCAACGAATGTGTCGAGACCAAAGACGGGCTGCATATCTGGGAGGACCATTTCTACCCCGAAGTCATTGATCCCGAGACAGGTGAGGTTCTGCCCGATGGAGAGCAGGGGGAGATCGTGTTCACCTCACTGACCAAAGAGGGCATGCCGATCATCCGCTACCGCACGCGGGACCTGACGCGGCTTTTGCCCGGAACGGCGCGATCTATGCGGCGGATGGAAAAGGTCACCGGGCGTAGCGACGACATGATGATCCTGCGCGGAGTAAATGTCTTCCCAACCCAGATCGAGGAAGAGGTCATGGCGACAGGTGGTCTTGCCCCGTATTTCCAGATCGAGCTTTACAGTGCGGGCCGCATGGATGCGATGCGCGTGCTGGTTGAGGCGATGCCGGACGCTGCGAACGATCTGTCGCGCCAAGCCGCTGCCACAATGCTGACCGAGCGGATCAAAGACCATGTTGGCGTGTCGGTTGAGGTGAACGTCGGTGATCCGGGTTCGGTGGCGCGGTCGCAGGGCAAAGCGATCCGGGTGGTCGACAAGCGCACAACATCCTGAGTCTCGACGCATTTGAGAAAAGCCTAAAGCTTTATCCGATAACGATTTCTTAAACCTCTGTCCTCACTCTTCCCCGGTGGTTGTGGATGGGGGTCCATATGAATTTCATGTTTTCGGCTTGGGTAGACCTTGTGTCCGCCATTGGAATGATTGTTGCGCTTAGCTTTGCCTATGCCCGCTTTCGTCGGGTGCTACGCTTTCGCCGCCTGAGTGAACTCGCGCTTGGCGCAAGCTTTGGTGTTGTCGCAATTCTGGAAATGCACCATCAAATCGAACCCATGCCGGGTTTGTTCATCGATATGCGCAATGTGCCAATTGCTCTGGCGGGTGCGTTTCTAGCCGGGCCGGCTGCTTTGGTCACGCTGGCCATGGCTGTCTTTGCGCGAGCCACATTTGGCGGCGTTGGCATGTATTCAGGGATGCTCGCGATGGTGTTCGCCTTGGGCGCGGGGCGGTTGTGGGCGTATTGGTACAGCACGGCCGACAGCCGTGGGGTCAAAGCCATGTTCGTGCTGGCCGCACTGACCTCGCTGCATTTGGCTGGAGGTTTGATCTTGCCGCCTGAAACCGCGATTTGGTTCTACACAAACGCGGCGCCAAGCATCTTGCTGTTGAACATGCTGACGATCCCATTGTTGGCGGCAGGGCTTGAGGCAGAGCGGCTGAGCTATGAAAACGAGCAATCGTTGCGAGCGTCCGTCACCGTGGATGAAGACACCGGGCTTTTGCCGGTCGAAGCCATGCAACGCGAATGCATCATCCGCGCAACAGCGCTGGGTGACGGATCGTACACACATGCGCTGGTGATCACTCTGCGGTCGGATGGCTTTTTGTCGGTCTGGAACACGGCTTTGATGCGAAAACGACTTTTGGCGGCGATGCGATTGCGGCTTCAATCCGTTTTGCCGCAGTGCGATCTGGCCTGCATCATTGGTGCGTCTTCACTTGTGTTGCCCCTGACCCAAGCTGAGCTGTTCAACATCGAACTCACCAAAGTAAGCGTGCGGCGCGCAGCGACCGAAGACGCCTACGAAACCACCGGGTTTGCAGCGCACCGTATCTCGATTGATTGTGAGGTGGTCGATTTGCAAGCAGGCGGTGATTTGCACGCGTGTCTGGCATCACCCAAGCATCCACAGGGGCCTTTGCCGCCTGCAAAGACGGAGTATCACGCGGTGCCCTTTCGCAATCGTGTCGGGCACGCGCAAAAAGCTGGCCCGCTGTCCAAAGCTAAGCGCGACCATTTGTTTGCAAAAGCGGTGTTCCTCATGGACCGCAACATGTCGTCGTAGTGTCCCGCGTACGCAGCAGAAGTGTTACGCGTCATAGGTGACGGTCAGCTTATCAGAGACAGGGAAGGACTGACACGACAGGATGTATCCGGCACGCACTTCGTAGTCTTCGAGCGCGTGGTTGGCGATCATCTCAACTTCGCCTTCCAACACCTTGCATTTGCAGGTCGAACAAACACCCGCCGTGCAGGCGTACGGGGCTTCCAGCGCGTTTTCGAGCGCTGCGTTGAGGACAGACGTGTCCCGATCCATGTCAAAGCTGCGCTCGACGCCGTCGATGACAACCGACGCCTGAACGGGTTTGGCGTTTGACCCGCTTTTGGAGGTCTGCCGTTTGGCAAGCCGACCTGTCTGCGCTGATTTGAATAGCTCGAACTTGATTTGATCGTCCGTCAATCCGTGGTCTTTCAGCGACTTGGTGATGCCCAGCATCATTGGTTCTGGCCCGCAGATGAACGCCGTGTCGACCCGACGCACATCCACCCAGCGTTCAAACAATGCGGCGCATTTGGCTTCGTCGATGCGCCCTTGAAAGAGGTCAATATCTTGAGCGTCTGATTCAAGTATGTGGAGCACATTGAACCGGCCCATGAACTGGTTTTTGAGGTCCTCCAGTTCTTCTCGGAACATGATCGTGTGCACACCGCGATTGGCGTAGATCAGGGTGAAGGTGCTGTCGGGTTCACGCGCCAGAACGGTTTTGAGGATCGACAAGATGGGTGTGATGCCCGACCCACCCGCAAACCCAAGGTAGGTTTTGCCTGCATTTGGGCTGAGGGGCGTGTGAAACGTGCCCATTGGGGGCATCGCGTCCAGCGTCATACCGGGTTCCAGCGTTTCATTGGCCCAGGACGAAAACGCGCCGCCGTCCACACGCTTGATCCCAACTTGAAGAACCCCGTCGTCTTTCCCCGCGCAGATCGAATAGGATCGGCGAAGTTCCGTCCCGTCAAAGTCGCGGCGGAAAGTCAGATATTGCCCAGGGATGAAGTCAAAGTCCGCGCCATTCGCAGGTTTGAGTGTCACTACAACCGCATCGCGGATTGTCTTGCGCACGTCGGTGACTTCCAAAGGGTGAAACTGTGCCATGATCAGACGCTTTTTCAGATGCACTTAAAGTAGTCGAAGGGCTCCAGGCAGCTCTGACAGCGCCATTGGGCCTTGCAAGGTGTAGACCCGAATTGGCTGATACGTTCGACCTGTGCAGAGCCGCAGCGCGGACACGCGTCCGGCCCGCCTGCGGGCGACGGTGGCGCAATGCCGTATTCGGTCAATTTCGCGCGCCCCTTGTCGGACAACCAATCTGTCGTCCAAGCCGGAGCAACTTGCGTCTTGATCGCGACCTCTTCGATCCCACGATCCCTCAGTGCCGTTTCGATATCCATGGATATGACGCGTGTGGCGGGGCAACCGGAATAAGTTGGCGTGACCGTCACCTCGAGCACCGCGTCGTGCCAGGCCACGTCCCGCACGATACCCAGATCGACAACAGAAATCACCGGTATCTCGGGGTCTGGGACATCCTCAAGCCATTGCCAGATTTCGGGGAGAGCAGCCTGCATCTTACCACGTGGCCCCCGGATAGGCGCGTTGGAGCCACTGCATCTGGGTCAGAAGATGGCCGAGATGCTCGGAATGCCGAAACCCCGTTTTTCCGCCTGCATGTGCAAAGCTGTTTTCCGGAAGTGTGAGCGTGGCCTCCGACATGACATCTGCAATGCGCGCATCAAAGCTTTGGCGCAGGAGCGTCAGATCGGGCGCAATGCCTTGCGCTTGCAAGGCTTTGTCAACGTCATCGGCGACGAACATTTCGCCCACATAGGGCCAGAGCAGATCAAGCGCTGATTGCATCCTGCGGTGACTTTCATCAGTCCCATCACCCAGGCCGATCACTGTCTCTGAGGATCGCTCAAGGTGATAGGTCACCTCTTTCAATGACTTGGTCGCGATGCCGGCGATCTGATCATTTCTAGAGCGCGACAATGCGGTCAAAAGATCAAAGTGAAACGCATCGAAGAGGAACTGCCGCAGGATCGTCTGCCCGAAATCCCCGTTGGGCTGTTCGACAAGCAGAACATTTCGAAAATCCCAAACGTCGCGTAACATTGCCAGATCGTCCGCTGTTCGACCTTGACCTTCGACCTCACCGGCGAGACCGAGCCACATCTGCGTCTGTCCGATCAGGTCCAAGGCTGTATTGGCCAACGCGATGTCTTCTTCGAGCACCGGAGCGTGGCCGCACCATTCGCTCACGCGGTGGCCAAGGATGAGCGTGTTGTCACCCAGTCGCAAAAGGTATTCGAAAAGCGCGTCTTGATCCGTCATCACATATGGCCCGCTTCGTCTGGGATGTCGAAGAATGTCGGGTGCCGGTACACTTTGCTTTCGGCAGGTTCATAGAGCGGGCCTTTGTCCGATGGGGACGAGGCGGTGATGTGCTTGGCCTCGACAACCCAGATGCTCACACCTTCGTTGCGGCGGGTATAGACATCGCGGGCGTTTTTCATCGCCATTTCGGCATCAGGCGCGTGCAGGCTGCCGACATGCCGATGGTTCAACCCGTGTTGACCGCGGATGAAGATTTCCCAAAGGGGCCATTCTGTCGTCATCATCAATCCTCCTTGCACTTATCAGGCCTGACGGCCTTCTGCGCGCAGAGCCCTGCAAAGGGCGATAAGCTATTCCGCAGCAAGCGGGGCGCAGCGCAAGTCTTGCCAACGCGTTGCGTCTTGCAGATGTGCCCAGCCAAACGCGTGATCAGTGTCGCCGTGCTGGTTCAAATGCGCGAGCCGCTCTGCTGCCTCAGCCACACTCGGCCGGTGATCCGGGGCAACCCACCACATCGCAAACCCCATGCTGCCAAGGCTTTTGAACCAGGCATCGCGTTTTTGGTAAAATTGCCGGTGCAGGGTGCCCCAGACAAAGCTTTCCAGGGCCGTAACATCGCGCCAGACAGACAGGTTCACGATCACATTCGGGTCTTCGTCAATTCGCGTATCTGTCGCGTTACCGCTTTCGTCAATGTGCCGCCAGATGAAGCCGTCCATACGCTCGGCCAACCCGTTGACGCGTTCTAGGTTGTTGGCGAACTCTGCGGTGTCCGGGTGATCAAGCGGCGCCTTTAGCCGTGCGATGTTCACTTCTGCGAGGTACATTATTCCGCTGCCATCTTTGCCGCGCGCTTTTTTGCTGCGTGCGCCATCAATCCGTCGCGGACCCAAGCGCCGTCGTCCCACGCCTTATTGCGCGCAGCGAGGCGTTCGGTGTTGCAAGGGCCGTTGCCTTGGATCACGTCGAAGAATTCTGACCAGTCGGGTTCCGAGAAGTCGTAGCCACCTTTTTCGTCGTTCCACCGCAGGTTTTCGTCTGGCACGGTCAAGCCCAGATATTCAGCTTGCGGCACGGTTTGATCAACGAACTTCTGACGCAGCTCGTCATTGGTGTTCATCTTGATCTTCCATTTCATGGATTGCGCCGAATGCACGCTGTCTTTGTCGGATGGGCCGAACATCATCAGCGACGGATACCAAAACCGATCCAGCGCGTTCTGCGCCATTTTCTTTTGCGCCTCGGTGCCTTGGGCCATCTTCATCATAATGTCGTAGCCCTGCCGCTGGTGGAAAGACTCTTCCTTGCAGATGCGGATCATGGCGCGGGAGTAGGGGCCATAGCTGGTGCGTTGCAGCGGCACCTGGTTCATGATCGCAGCGCCATCGACCAACCAGCCGACCGCGCCCATATCGGCCCATGTCAGGGTTGGGTAGTTGAAGATGGACGAATACTTCATGCGCCCATCCAGCAGCATTTCTGTCAGCTCGTCGCGGCTGACGCCCAGCGTTTCCGCCGCGCAGTAAAGGTATAGGCCATGACCTGCCTCGTCCTGCACCTTGGCCAGTAGGATTGCCTTGCGCTCCAGGGTTGGCGCGCGGGTGATCCAGTTGCCTTCGGGCAATTGGCCGACGATTTCGGAATGCGCGTGCTGGCCGATCTGACGGATCAGCGTTTTGCGATAGCCTTCGGGCATCCATTCCTTGGGCTCGATCTTTTCTCCCGCATCGATGCGGGCCTGAAAGGCGGCCAGCTTTTCGGGGTCTTCACCGCTCGCCTCTGATTTGATCATCTGTGCATACATATCTCAGACCACCTTTCTTGTCTTATCCATTGGATTGGACGTTTTCCAAAATCATCGCCACACCTTGGCCAACGCCCACGCACATCGTGCATAACGCATAGCGCCCGCCCGTGCGGTTCAACTGATGCGCGGCCGTCAACACAAGTCTTGCGCCGGACATGCCAAGCGGATGCCCCATGGCAATGGCACCGCCCTGCGGGTTCACACGTGGGTCATCGTCGGCCACATCCAATGCGCGCAAAACGGCCAAAGCCTGTGCCGCGAATGCTTCGTTCAACTCTATAACATCCATGTCGCGGATGCTCAGCTTCGTGCGGTTCAAAACCTTGTGGATCGCCGGGATTGGGCCAATGCCCATCACCCGAGGTGCAACACCTGCGCTTGCGGTTGCGATGACCCGCACCATGGGAGTTAAACCGTGCTCTTTGGCTGTAATTTCTGATGCCAGCAACAGGCCAGCCGCGCCATCGTTCACGCCCGACGCATTTCCAGCGGTCACGCTTAGGTCGGGGCTATTGATACCTTTGAGGCCAGCCAGTTTGTCAATCGTGGTGCCCGGGCGCGGATGTTCGTCAGTGGCGAATACAATTGGGTCCGCTTTGCGTTGGGGCAGGGTGACAGGCGTGATTTCGGCTTCAAAAGCGCCAGCCTCATGCGCCGCCGCCCATTTCTTCTGGGACTGCACGGCAAACGCGTCTTGATCGGCGCGTGACACGGTATGGTCTTCCGCCACATTGTCCGCGGTTTCTGGCATGGAGTGCGTACCAAACTGGGCTTGCATCTTGGCATTGATGAACCGCCACCCGATGGTGGTGTCAAAAACCGCGTTATCGCGTGTGAACGCGGTGGTTGCCTTGGGCATCACAAAGGGTGCGCGGCTCATGCTTTCGACACCGCCGGCGATCGCCAGCGAGTAGTCACCCGCATTGATGCCCCGTGCTGCTGCCGCAACCGCATCGAGGCCAGACGCGCAGAGCCGGTTGACGGTGATGCCAGGTACAGTTTCGGGCAAACCTGCGAGCAACGCGGCCATCCGCGCCACGTTGCGGTTGTCCTCACCTGCCTGGTTGGCACAGCCGAGGATCACCTCATCGATATCGTCCGAAGCAATACTAGGATTGCGTGACATCAGCTCGGTGATTGGCAGAGCCGCCAAATCATCTGCGCGCACGGTGGCAAGGCTGCCTCCGTAGCGACCGATGGGGGTGCGGACCCCGTCACAGATGAATGCGTCTGGCATGTCGGTTTGTCCTCTCCTCAGCCAAACATGTATCCCACGTGCGATATTCTGACAAGAATTGAGTTACAAAAAAATGATGTGCGCATAAAAATCGTAACATGTCGTGGGAAAGTTGAAGGCTTCGCGAAAACAGCGCCAGTGTAATAGTCTAAGGAAAGAAAAGTGGTGGCGTGGGGGGGACTCGCACCCCCGACCTAACGATTATGAGTCGTTCGCTCTAACCAACTGAGCTACCGCGCCACGGTGGGCGGGTGCTATGACAGGGACGTTTCGCCGTCAAGTCAAAACGGGCAAGAATTCCAACCGCCGGAGGCTGCGTTGACGCATCCTTTTGTTTCCGCCGACGGAACGCCCGCTGTCCCCCTTATTTGACGATGTGTTCGTCTTTCACAAACATGTTCGCCCAGGCCCGATCAATCAGTTCTGGCGTCATTTTGTAGGGCCAGCCTTCAAAGTCACAGACCGCGATCATCTGATCAATTAGGAACACCGGCTGATAGTTCGCGTAGATGTTGTTGATGGTCGGGTATTTGGTTTTCAGAAGGTGAATCAATGACTTCTCGCACAACGCCAACTTCTTTTTCTTCGCTACGAGCGAGAAGATCTTGAGGAAGTTTGCCTGATCCGGGCCGTCGATTTTGATCTTGAAGAAGATGCGGCGCAAGGCCGCTTGGTCAAAAATCTCGTTCGGGTGGAAGTTGGTCGAGAAGATCACCAGCGTGTCGAATGGGACCTCGAACTTTTCACCGGATTGTAAGGCAAGAATGTCTCGGGCTTCTTCCAGCGGGACAATCCAGCGGTTGACCAGCTTCTGCGGTGGTTCTTGCTGACGGCCAAGGTCGTCCACGATGAAGATGCCGCCGGTGGATTTCAGCTGCAACGGGGCCTGGTAGGTGCGGGCGGTCGGGTTGTAGACCAGATCGAGCATATCAAGCGACAGTTCACCGCCCGTGACCACGGTGGGGCGCTCACACAGCATGTAACGCGTGTCAAAGCGGTTGGTCAGGCGCAGGCCCGTCGCGCTTGACGCGCTTTCCGCTGCGCTGTGCACAATCGGGTCATAAACGGTGATGACCTGACCTGCATATTCGATGGCGTGCGGGATGTAGATCTTGTCGCCCATCGCATCGCGGATGCCATTGGAGATCGAGGATTTACCGTTGCCCGGCGGGCCGTACATCAGGATCGACCGGCCAGCACCTACGGCAGGTCCAAGATTGCTCAGCAGGTCTTCTGGCAGAACCAGATGACCCATAGCCCCTGTCAATTGTTCGCGCGAGATATGGATGTTGCGGATGGATTGGCGTTTGACCTGCTCTGCGTAAACCGCGAGAGGCACGGGCATCGCGCCGTAATACTCGGATTGCGACAACGCATCCAACGCGCGCGCCTTGCCCGCATCGGTCAGCTGATACCCCATTTCCGAGCCGTTGTTCGCGTTAAGCGTACCGGTCGCCTCAAGCAACAACTGTCCGCGTGCATAGTCGATAAGCTCTTGCGTGATCGGAACGGGCAAACACACACCTTTGGCGATCTCAGTTGCGGTCGACGCGATTATGCGAAAGCTCGTCTTGAGGACGATGTCACGCAACAAAACCAGCGGCAGAAGCATGTCTTCCAGGCGTTTGGGCGGCGGTGGCGCCATAACGGCGCTGGGTTGCATGTTCATCGAAAGCCCCGGGTCGGTTCAGCCAAATTTCACTGTTCCGACGATGTCAGGGCAATGTGGCAACACAAGGGCTGGGGCAAGACGGCTTGTTGGCAGTCTACTTGCCTAACCAAACCCCGAGGCCAAGGTACAGTGCAAGCGTGCCACCGAGAGCAAGACCCATGGGAAATTTGGGGCTTGTCCAACTTTTCCAATGAGGTGCGATGTTCTTGAGGCCAGTGTACTTCCCGATCCTGTGCGCTGCGAATGCCGCGAGAAGATTTGCGGCAAACAGGGCCAGCAGAAATTGCACATCGCCGAGATGAATGAAGGGTGCAGCTGCGGCAGCGAACTTCGCGTCACCTGCGCCCATAACACCGCCTGCGTTTAAAGCGATGCCTGCCACCAAGACAACAATCAGGTGCACATAGCGCCACGCGTAGACATCAAGCGGCAGTGCAAAAAGACCGACCACGGCAAAGACCAGAAATAGGGCCGTCACCATCTGGTTTGGAATGCGCATGTCGCGCATGTCCGAGAACGTCACATAAACGCAGATGGGCAGGGCAAGCGGCAGGAAAAGCAGTGCCGAATACGCCGAGATGTCCATAAGCCAGGCTCAGTTGGTCACGTTGGATTCAAGCGCTTTCAAGCTGCGCGCCGCTGTTTCAAAATGCTGCGGATGGGTGTCGATCGCTTCGCGCATGAGGCCTTGGCCCGTCACGATATCGCCGCGCTTTACGGCAGCTAGACCCATCGAGTGCAACAGTTCCGCACGCTCGACCTGGGTCATTGGAACAACCGGCAACACGTAGTTGCCTTGCGCCCCGCGGGCGAGTACGAGGTTGTTTTTGGCCGTAAACAAAGACGGATCGTTTTGAATGGCCTGCGCAAACAGACGTTCAGCGCCTGCGGAATCCCCGCGCGACAGTTTTGAGAAGCCCCAGTTGTTCATGACAGAGGCAGGTGTCGTGGTTAGGCCAACGGCGGTTTCGTAGAAACTGTCGGCTTTGTCCCACTCTTCGTTGCTGTCCGCGATCATCGCCTCCAACCGGTAGCGCTTGTAGGTTTCATGCGTGGGCGGAATGGCGTCCAGTACCGTTTCGGCACGATCCCATTCATTGTTGCGGATCAGCGCATCGGCAAGCTCAACACGGTCGCCGCTTGTGGCCTCTTCGTGTGACACAACGCGCGCCCAAGCCGCAACGCCTTCTGTATTACGCTTGGCGCGAACAAGCGAAATCGCGAGGCCGCGTTGCAGGTCAATGCGGTCCGGATTGTCCGCAGAGGCACGCTGGAAGTAAGACACGCCTTCGTTCGGGTCAGAGACGGTCAGCATGACTTCACTCAAGTTGGTGCCGTCAATGGCATTCACACCTTGGAACTCACGATCAACGGCGTCTGTGTCGATGCCTTTTTCACACCCAGAAAGGGCAACTGCCCCTGCAACACACAGGGTCACGATAAAGGGATGGCGCATTTTTGCGTCCTTTACTGCTCTGCCTCATTTATTGTGCTGGGCGGATTAGAAAGTCGCTGCTGCCGCGCCGCACAAGTTTGTATTCTTGTTGTTGTCCAGCGTTATAGCTTGAATTTTCCATTTTTGCGAGTGCCAAGCGAAGATTATCGCGAATTGCAACACTTTGGCCATTGTCCAGCGCAAAGGCGCGGCGAAAGACTTGGGCGGCCTCGGGCGTGTTGCCTCGTTCAATGAGCACAACGCCAAGATTGTTCCACCCTTCGGGCCATTCCGGTTCTTCTTTGACGGCACGACGCAACAGCTCTTCGGCCTGACCTAGCCTACCTAGAGCCAGGTTCGCGGACCCTAACGCGGTGATGATTTCAGGGGTTAGACCTTGTTCCGAGGCTGCCAGACGGAATGATCCCATAGCCAGTTCGTATTCGCCCGCAGCCATGAGACGATGCCCAACAAGCAGTTGATCCACAGCGTCACCGCGCGGATCGACACTGGGCGCGAAAACGGCATCATCGGACGTGGAAAAGCCGCCTGAGCCACAGGCGGCAAGTCCAAAACAGAACAGAGCGGGCCATACTCGCCCTTGTCTCATAAATTAGTTTCCTGCCATCTCGCCCAGTTTCGACAGGCCGACTGCGGATGGACCAACAAGAATGATCAATAGCGGAGGAACTGTCAGACCCATAGTGCACAAAGTCATTTTGGTGGGCAACTTGTTTGCTTTTTCTTCAGCGCGCATGACGCGCTTGTCACGCATCTCTCCGGCGTAGATGCGCAAGGCATCTGAAATGGGCGTACCGAAGCTTTGGCTTTGATTGAGAACCGTCACGAAAGACTGCACATCTTGCACGCCAGAACGTTCGCCCATGTCATTCAGAACAATCGTTTTGTCTTTACCCGCTTTCATCTCATAGCTCACAAGCTCAAACTCATCAGCAAGGCTTGGGTATGACGCACGCAATTCCTGACCCACGCGCACGATGGCTTGATCCATCGATTGGCCAGCTTCGACGCAGACTAGCATCATGTCGAGACTGTCAGGAAACCCGTCTTCAATCTCTTGCTGGCGGGTTTGCACGCGCTTCGTCACCCAGTACTTTGGCGCAAGGTATCCGACGGCGCCGGGACCAACGATATACATGACAGTTTGCTGCGTGGTCGCTTCCGAACTGTCCATGAAAAGGGTGAAGTAGATCACCCCAAGGATCAGACCGCCGATCCCTAACGCAAACTGAGCAAAGTAGAAGTACTGCACTGCGTCTTTGCCGCGATAGCCTGCTTGTAAGAGCGTCATTTTGATCTCTGACAGCTCTTTTTCGTTCTGTGGCTCAAGGAAGTGCGCGTATTTGTTCAGCTTTTCGTTCTTGCGTTTGTCCCGCAGAACAGCGCGCGTTTGCGCATCCAGCTTTTCGCGCCCGGATTTGGAGTTCAGGCGATCCATCGGGTTTGCTTTGGATGCAAAGAACATCGGGATCGCGGCAAGTATCAAAGCAACGCCGAGACCCGCAATCGCGATCAAAGGTCCCGTGGGGCCGAACATGTCGACCAGTATAGCATTAATGGCTTCCATGATGGATCCTCAGACTTTGATGTTTACAAGCTGTCGCATGACCAAGAGGTTCGCGACCAAGAACGCACCAACAAGAAAACATGCTGGGATGAACCACGGGTGGTCCAAAACGTTATCGTAATAGTTCGGATCGAGTAGCTGGATGCCGATCAGCGCCGCAATCGGAAAGCCCGACAAGAAGTTGCCCGACCATTTTGCTTCGGCGGTGATGGCTTTCACACGGCGGAACAGTCGGAAACGAGCGCGGATCACTTTGGCAAGCCCTTCAAGGATCTCGGCAAGGTTACCACCTGATTGCTGCTGGATCGAAACGGCAACGGCCAAAAAGCGCAAGTCCTGAAGATCCAAACGTTCCGCCATGGCTTTGAGCGCCTCGCCGATATCGCGTCCATAGCTTGATTCATCCGCGATCAAGCCGAATTCGGTTGCAAGTGGATCTTTGATTTCCTTGGACACAATCGAGATCGCAGACGAGAACGGATGACCAACGCGTAGCGAACGCACCATCAGTTCAACCGCGTCGGGCAGCTGTTCCTCAATCATCGCGATGCGTTTCTTGGCCTTCTTATTCACCCAGAAAAACACACCGCCTACACCCATCACGATGCCCATAAGAACGCACACACCCAATCCAGCCTCGGTTCCGATGGTCAGGCCGATAAAGGCCAAAAAGCTCACTGCAACCATGATCAAAATCAATTGCTTGGGCGTAAAAGCAATGGCTGCCTTTTGGGCGCGGTCGGCCAGGATTGAGTAAAGCGGCAAGCCGCGCGACGTCATGTGTTGGTCCATCTCCTTGCGGAGCTTGGCCAGAACTTCTTCCCGCTTGCTGCCCTTGTCGAGCATTTCAAGTCGGCGGTTGACCCGCTTGTTCAGGCTGATGGATTTGCCGAATGCGACGAGATAGACGCCCTCAACAAGCACCAAAACGGCCACGAAAATCAGACCGTAGACAATGGGTTCAGCGCTAAACGTCAACATTATCAGTGAATTCCGTAGAAAGGTTCATAGATCGATGGCGGCAAGTCATAGCCCCACATCTTGAAGCGCTCCGAGAAGTTGGATCGCACGCCGGTGGCGGTAAAGTGACCGATGATCTTGTTCTCTGGTGTCAGCCCCACACGCTGGAAACGGAAGATCTCTTGCATTGAGATCACCTCACCTTCCATGCCGGTGATCTCGGTGATCGAGGTCATGCGACGCGAACCATCCTGGAGGCGTGAAGCCTGCACGATCAAGTTCACAGCCGAAGAGATCTGTGACCGCATCGCTTTGAGCGGCATCTCAATACCAGCCATAGCGATCATATTCTCCAATCGGCTCACCCCGTCGCGGGCGGAGTTGGCGTGGATCGTTGTCATGGAACCGTCGTGGCCCGTGTTCATGGCCTGCAACATGTCGATAACTTCCTCGCCACGCGTTTCACCCACGATGATCCGGTCAGGGCGCATACGCAGGGCGTTCTTGAGACAGTCGCGCGGGGTAACCGCACCTTTGCCTTCAACGTTAGGCGGGCGGCTTTCCATCCGGCCCACGTGGGTCTGTTGAAGTTGAAGTTCGGCTGTATCTTCGATTGTTAGGATGCGCTCGGCATCATCAATAAAGGAGGACAGCGCGTTAAGCGTCGTCGTTTTACCAGAGCCTGTACCGCCAGAGACGATCACGTTCAGACGGGTCGACACCGCAGCTTGCAAGTAAACTGCCATTTCTTCGGTGAACGCACCAAAGTTCACCAGATCATCAATGCCTAGCTTGTCCTTTTTGAACTTACGAATGGACACGAGTGAACCATCCACCGCAATCGGCGGGACCATGGCGTTAAAGCGCGAGCCGTCTTGCAAGCGGGCGTCAACATACGGGTTTGATTCATCGACGCGACGACCAACGGCAGACACGATCTTGTCGATGATGCGCATAAGATGGCGTTCATCTTTGAACGTAATGTCGCTCAGTTCGAGCTTACCGTTGCGTTCCACAAAGATCTGTTGAGGGCCGTTTACAAGGATATCGCTGACCGTTTCGTCCTTGAGCAATGTCTCAAGCGGGCCGAGACCTTTCACCTCGTCATAAAGCTCTTGATTCAGGCCAGAACGCTCTTCGCGATTCAGAACGATACCCTTTTCCTGTAGGCTTTCGCTCGTGATTGCCGTGATCTCTTCTTTAAGTTCACTTTCCGTCGCTTGGTCCAAAGCGGCAAGGTTCAGATTGTCGAGCAGCGCGCGGTGCAGCTCGAGCTTAATTTCACTCAACCTCTCTTTGCGCTTTTTTTCACGGTCCTGCGGCTGGGCTTGTGCCGACTTCACTGGAAGCGCGCGGCGCATCACTTTTTTTGCTGCAGACTCTGGCGCATCAACGGTTTCAACAGCTTTCGCCGCCACAGCGGGGGGCGGGGCGGCATCAGCGGTCTTTTTGTACTTGGAAAACATCCGCTTCCTTTCTTACGCTGCTTCAGCGTCGGATTGACCAACTTCGAACAGGGATTGCGCCAGTTTGGCGATTTCCTTGCGCAACGGGTTTTTCGGGGCTTGCAGGCTTAGCGGCTGGCCGTGATCACCCGCTTCCGCAACGGCCTTGCCGCCGTCCGGCATTTGAAGGTCGATCGAGATATCGAGGCTTTCCTGCATCCGCTTCAGGCGGCTTTTGCCCTGAAGGTCGGTGAACCTTGGGGCGCGGTTCAGGACGAACCGGATTTTCTCGAAAGGCAGGTCTTCGGACTGAAGGGCACGCTTGAGGCGGAACGTATTCTGTGCCGACCGCATGTCGAGTTCGACAACGCCAAAATATACCTGCGCGGCATAAAGAACCGTCTCGGACCACTGAACCAGACTTGGCGGCATGTCCACGACGACAAAGTCAAAGTGGCGAGCAGCCGTGTCGAGGACTTGCTGGATTTCAGACTGACCGACGATGTCGAGTGGCGGCAAGTCGGCAGGAGAGGTGAAGACTTGAAGCTTTTCTTCAAACGTCACAAGCGCCTGGGCGAAGCTGTCATCGTCCATCGCTTCGATATCGGTCAGCAGTTCAAGAACCGCCTCGCGACGGGGCACGTCCAGGTAGGTGGACACGGCGCCAAATTGCAAACCGAGATCGATGATGCAGACCCGTGGTGGCTTTTCCTTTGTGACGGTTGCAAGCTCCCACGCAAGGTTGGTCGCAAACGTACTTGCGCCACAACCACCTGCCATGCCTTGCACCGCGATGATAACACCGTCCCCATCATGATTGAGTTCAACACCGTCGGCTCCGCGGGGTGCATTCACCGGGGCAGCCGGCATCCGCATGCGTTCAATTGCTAAGGCCAGTTCACCTTCGGGAAGAGGGTAGGGCACAAATTCATCCGCGCCTTGACGCAGCAAATGGTGCAGGGCGGCGGGCGTGACGTCATGCGCGATGAGGACAACCTTGATGTCGCGCGCCTTCGCGGCTGCGATAATCGCAGAAAGATTGTCGACATCGCTTTCGTCTTGTTCGTCCACCGCAAGTGCGATGAATTCTAGTCCTTCGCCATCGGGTTGCGAGAAATAGTTCAAGGCTTCCTCAAACCCGAGGTCACCCCAGGCTTCGCCTAAGACAGCCTCCATGTCCTCGATCAACAGATCAAATTCCTGAACATCCCGGCTGACGGTGCACGCAACAATTGGCGCGGGCTCCGGGGGGCTGGGTAGGATACTCGTCATGTGCCTCGTTTCCTCTTACTTCTCGCCGCATTTTTGCGCGTTCTGCGCAAATCACACACGGCAAGCCCGAGTCGCTCGGGTGGGACTGCTACAGTCCGAAAGTCATTGGAAAACTTGGCAACATTGGGGCCGAATTACCGAAATTGTACGGTATTTCTGACAAGTAAAGAGGCCCCGAAGGGCCTCTGATTAACTCTCTGTGTTGAAGTCGTCGCCGGTGATCCCGGTTAATCCACTGGGCGGCACCGCGCTGTTTATGTATTCGCGGTATATGACTTCGGCATATCGCCCTTCGAGAACTGTTGGGTGTGATCCGACAAATCCGGACACTTCCGTCACTGTTCGCCGGTTACGCCGTTCGCGACCCTCTGTCACGATCAATGGTTGGGTTTCCCCAAAAGATACGACGGCTTCAAGGCGTGACTTGCTGATGCCTTGGGTGGCAAGGAAGTTTACAACTGCATGTGCACGACGCAGGCCAAGGCGTTTGTTATATCCTTCGCTACCCACGGCGTCGGTGTGGCCGTAGACGCGGAAGCGCACTTCGGGGAACTGACGGATCCAGTTGGCCTGTTCCCGCAGCGTGTCCCGTGCACCGCTGTCAAGCTGCGTGCTGTTGAACGCAAAGTTGACTGTGGTCATGACATCGCCAGCGAAGCGTTGCGCCAAATCATAAGTATGGCGCTTTTCGCCATTCATGATTTGCATGTTGTTCATGGTGGCGTTGCCAAAACTCCCAGTGTCAACCAACGCACCTGCCTCGCGGTGAAATGCGCTGTAAACCGGGTCACTGCTGGCACAGGCGGTCAGCAATGCGAGACCAGTCAATGCCATCGGGATGCGGAGGTTTTTCTGAACTGCCATCACCTTAATCCATCACGTAGCCGTAGGAGCCGTTGAAGTCCTGTTTGGCCACTTCACCGGCAGCGCCGCGCAACTGGCGGCTGTCACCGGTGACACGTCCAAAGAGGAAGAGGTCACTTTCAGTGGGCAGCTTGACACGATCTGTCGGCAAAGCGAGCGCTTCGCCACGTGTCGGGGTAACAAGATGAGGTGTGATGATAATCACAAGCTCGGACTGTGCGCGCTGATATTCAGCACTGCGGAAGAGGGCACCCAGAACCGGGATATCCCCAAGCCACGGCACCTGACCATTCAAGTCGCGGAAGTCGTCCTGCAAAAGTCCTGCAATTGCGAAGCTTTCGCCATCACGCAGTTCCACGGTGGTCGAAGTCTCACGCCGTGAGAAGCCGTCGATGCGGATGGCACCAAGGTCGATCCCGTTGTCGGGGTCGAGCGCCGAAACCGCCGCCTCGAGTTCTAGGTTGATCAGGTCTTTATCGATCACACGAGGAATAAAGTTCAACTCAACCCCGAAAGGCTTGAACTCAACACTGATCTGGCCATCTTCCTGCGACACGGGGACAGGGTATTCGCCGCCTGCAAGAAACTTTGCTTCCTGTCCCGACAGTGCCGTCAGGTTCGGTTCGGCCAAAGTGCGCACAACGCCTTTGGATTCAAGGGCTTCTAAGAGAATGCCGACTTCCAAACCGCCAGAGGTAAAGCCAAAGAGGACGCCCCCTTCTGATCCAGGAGTGACCGTGACCGGCTGACCTAAGGTATTCGCACCATCAAGCCATGTACCTGTTTCGCTCGAAATGCCAAGATCATCGTCCAGAACCAAGCCGTTCAGACTGACGGAAGACCGCAGTGCCTTGGATACAGAGCGCTGCATCTCGGCGAAGCGGACTTTCAGCATGACTTGCTGAACACCGCCGACAGTCATCAGGTTTGAAACACGCTCTGGCGCATAACGTTGGGCCAAATCAAGAGCGCGCTGCATCTTTGCGGTGCCAGACACTGTTCCCGACAGAACGATTCCGTCATTCGCGGATCGCACTTCGATTCGTTCGTCAGGGAGAATTTGGCGTAGGCGCTCTTTGAATTCTGTTAAGTCAGGGGCGACGCGGACATCGACATTGGTGATCAGCTGACCATTTCCGTCGAGAATTGTCAGCGTCGTAGTGCCTGGCGTTTTGCCTAAAACGTAAATCGTTCGGTCCGACAAAGACGAGATGTCTGCGATAGATGGGTTTGCGATACTCAGTTCCGCAAATGGAACTTCACTTTCCACAACAACGGCCCGGTTCATGGGAACGTTTAATGCGGATTCTGTGTTCGACCGAATGACGCGCACCGTGTCAGCCACAGCTGATTGCGCCACCGATGTCAGTGCAAGTGCCGCACCCAAAAGGGCGGCCTTGAAGGGACTGCTCGTGTACATGTGACCTGCCTTTCCGATCACGCCTCAGATGTGGGTCTTAGTGCCCGATTTGTTGATAACGTGCGTCAACTCGCGTTTTTTTGCAAGAATCAATGATTTCAGTCGCTCGCTTCATGTGGATAAGGCGCAACATGATGCTGCGCCTTGCCAAGAGTGAGACCCAATGCTTACCAGATGCGGTGTTGTCCGCATCAGTTTGTACAAGGGATAGGAATCTCCATAACCTCGCCGCCTTTGCGTGTTCGGATCGAACATGACTCTGCGGTCTGTGGCGCCTCAACTGCAGCCGCCTCTTTCAGACCTAGAAGTGATCTCTGATCGACTTCGACCACGTCCGCGACCGTGTCGTCATTGCGACCCAAAAGCGACAAAGACAGCTTTCCTGTGGACTGTGCCTGTGCCAGCGCAGCGACCTGCTGCGGGCTTGCTGCGACGGTCACTGTGCGCGCGATAGTTGCGTTTGTGGTTTCTGATTGCGCAGTCTGGTCGATAGCGATCAGCTTGATGCCAGTTTCGATAAGCTTTGTGACGTCGCCTTCGGGAATGTTGTTACCCACCGCCTTGATCCGTCCGGTCCAGTAGACGTCGACTCTATCGCCCGGACGCAAGAAGCCTGAAACACCGGAAGCTACGTCGACTTTGATGGCGAAAGCCCGTTGTCCGCGATCGAGACGAGAGGTTAACCCTGCGACATCGCCAGGTGCACTCACTTTCACTTCCATGAAAGCCTCGTTCTTTTCGATCTGCCGCGTCGCAACACGCAAGTCGCCGCCCTCATCTAAAATCGGGTTGTCGGCGTCGAAAAACGTTTCCGGCAAAGATGCTTTTGGCCAAGGCTTCAGCGCGATATCTTCGCCTGTGATCTGCTCACCAAAGGAAATGGCTCGTGTCGCGACATAGATGTCTTGCACAGGAACAGACTCGTTTGCGCGCCCACGTTCCTCGGCGAGTGCAGTTTCATAAGATGCGATATAGTTTTGCGCCATGTAGACCGCAAAGCCGGCCAGACCCAAACCTGCGATTAAAACAAGTCCAAAGACAGCTCTCATAATGCCTCCTTTTGCGCCATGTAACAGATCGTCGAGCCAGCGCTTTTACCATCCGTTACTTGGCGAAGGATTGTGGCAAGCGATTGGATAAAGCGTGTCAAAAGCAAGAAAGCGCGCCGTGGCGCGCTTTCCCAAGTTGTATGTCACCGTCGTTAAGTCCCAAAGTGAGAACCGTTGTGGCAGCAACGCGTGTCCGCATTGACTTAACGAAGTTATTGCTGACCTTGAACCGCAGCCGTCGTACCTGCATGCAGTGTAAGTGCAGCGTCGTCGATTGTAGTCCAAGCCGCAATGGCAAGAGCCACAATTGCCGCCGTCAATACGACCCAGTCGATCGTAACCGCACCGCTTTCATCGTTGCGGAAGGTCTTGAAAAGATGCAACATCGTTTGCTCCTCCAACTCATAAAAAAAAGCGCGAACGAAGGCGCGCTTTTTATACAGTCACCCTAGGGAAGCACGCCTCCCTAAGGTGGTGAGAAGCGCGATATTAGTCTTGCGACGTGGATACGGCTGTACCAGCTGCATCGATCAGGGCTTGAGTCTCGTCGCCGATTGCAGCGAATGCTGCGATTGCGAGTGCAACGATAGCAGCTGTCAGAACAACCCAGTCGATTGTCACGGCGCCGTTTTCATCTTTGCGGAAGTTTTTGATAAAGTTCATCATGGTAGTCTCCATAGTCCTAAAGTTTGCTCACGTTTGCCAAGGTAGGGGCTTTGTGTTGAGCGCTCTCTCTTTCGCTCCATCCCGTCTTGGATGAGCAGTTATAGTCGTTGGATTGGGGCATCAGTTTGGCGCGATTGGTCCGTTTTTGTAGCCTGTCGAAAATGCGAGCTAAAAAAACTTAATCCATTGTTTTTGCAGTAGAAGTTTTTGAAAAAAGCCTGAATTTTTCTTTAAACATGCGATATTTGCGTCGTTTACCAAATGCCATTGAAGCCGGATCAGAAACGAAATGGATTTGAGTTGAGGATTGTGCGATACTGGCAAAAAACAGGTATCGGGCAGGAACCTGAAATGAATCGATTAATAGTGATGACGCTCTGCGCCATCTGTTTATGTATGGGCGGCGTGCAGGCTGATCCGCCCCCATTTCCCGAATTTTCGGCGAAACGGGTCAAACCCCCATCCGCGGGAACGAGCAAACGCATTACGGTGCAGATCGCGCCGCAAGAGCCTGCTGCGGCTGCTATTGTGACACCAAACACGCCGACCAGCCCGTCAACTCCAAACGGGTCGACGACGTTGGCTTGGTTTTGGGACAATGTTTCTCCGTCCCTGCAGGCGCAGTCCCCTGGCAGGTTGGAACCCGCTTTGGTCCGATTGTCTAATCCGCCAGCCGGGCAGGGCATCTCAGCGCCCCGTTTGCAAGACTTGCAAGACATTGCCGCGCGATACGGGCGGGATATCCTCGTGAATTCTGTTGGCACCCGCGTGTCACCTGCTTTGGTTGTCGCGGTGATTTCGGTTGAATCCGGTGGACAGGTTACAGCAGAGAGCAGCGCGGGGGCGCAAGGGCTGATGCAACTGATGCCAGCCACCGCTGAACGCTTCGGTGTGCAGGATCGTCTGTCACCCACTCAGAACATCAAGGGGGGTATCGCCTTCCTCGATTTTCTGATGGAGAAGTTCGACAACGACATCATCCTTGCTCTTGCCGGATACAATGCAGGCGAAAACGCAGTCGTCCGTAACAATGGCGTGCCGGAATTTGCGGAAACGCGCGCCTATGTTCCAAAGGTGCTGCAAGCATTTCGAACCGCCAAAGGTCTGTGCCTGACGCCGCCTCAGCTGGTTACGGATGGGTGCGTGTTTCGCGTGGCCTCACGCTAGAACAGCACCGGGGTTCATGATCCCTTTCGGGTCAAGAGCGGCCTTGATCGCGCGCATCGCGGCCAGCTTTGCTGGGTCGCCGTAACGCGCGAGGTCCGCGGCTTTGGCCCGCCCGACACCATGTTCGGCGCTGAACGTGCCTCCCAGATCAAATGCGATGTCATGCACCAGCCGTTTGATCGCTTTGGTCTCGGTGAGAAACTCGTCGCGCGCGCGGCCTTCGGGCGGGAACACATTGAAATGCAGATTGCCATCCCCAACATGACCAAAGCAGTTGATCCGAAAGGCGCCGACCTCAGCAATGGCTTGGCGGACCCGTGCGATGAACCTTGGCAACTCTCCCAACGGTACGGCTACGTCGTGGCTGGAAACAGCGCCGATGCGCCGGTTGGCTTCGGGGATGTGTTCGCGCACTGACCAGAACTCGGTGCGTTGCGCCTCGGACTGGGCGATCACGGCATCCGACGCGATACTCTCGGCCTCGGCGGCAACGAACAGATCTTCTAGCGCTTCTTGCGGGTCCAGCCCTTTTGGCAAGCCGATATCAATCAGAACCATCCATTCCGGGTGGTGATCGCCAAATGGTTTGCGGACATCGGGCAGGGTTTGGGCAAGGAAGTCCAACCCAGTGCGGTGGATCAGTTCAAAGGCGTTCACGCTTTCGCCCAGATGTGACTTTGCCAGCGACAAAAGCTCAAGCGCGGCTTCAGCATCGCGGATGACAAAGACTGCAGTGCCAGTCGCGGCAGGCCGCGGGAACAGTTTCAGCGACGCGGCCGTGATAATCCCGAGCGTCCCTTCTGCCCCGACCAACAGATTGCGTAGGTCATATCCCGTGTTGTCTTTGCGCAAACGTTTGAGCCCGTTCCAGATCGATCCATCGGGCATCACTGCCTCAATCCCAAGACACAGATCGCGCGTGTTGCCGTAACGAAGAACGTTCACGCCACCCGCGTTGGTGCTGAGCAATCCACCGATCCGCGCGGAGCCTTCGGAGGCAAGTGAGAGCGGAAACAACCGATCCACATCTTCGGCGGCGCTTTGTATATTGGCAAGGATGGCGCCGGCTTCGGCGATGAGCACGTTCTCCTGCGGGTAGACCGCGCGGATATCGGTCATGCGTTCCAGCGACAGGATCAAAGGCGCCTCAGACGCGCCCTCGGGTGCGATCTGACCGCCCACCAGGCCGGTGCCACCGCCGTAAGGGACGATGCCGACATTGGCTTCGCCACAGGCTGTCACAAGGTCTGCAACCTCTTTGGTGGAACGAGGACGGGCAACGTAACCGCGCATGCCCTGGTACCGGCCGCGCGGCTCTTCGAGATACGATTGTTCTGCCTCATCAAACATGTCCGCAGCAAAGCAGGACGAAAGTGTTTCGATGAACAGGCTGTCAGCAGCGTCGCGGGGCATAGCGTGGTCCGGGTGTCAGTTGGTATCGTCGCGCAGCCATTCCGGGCGCAGGACCACCACCGTAGGACGGGGTGGCAGATCGCGCAATGACAGTTCAAGAAACGGGCTGTCGCGCCGGTCAATGACAAAGCTGTCCGACACTTCCTCTAGAAACGCCTCGCGCGCGAATTCGGAAAACCAATGCATCGGGATAACGATGCTCGATTTCAGGCGTTCCACGATGCGCACCATCATTTCGCGGGGCAGGGTGTAGCCGCCGTCTACTGGTACCATCACCACATCCAGCCGACCGATCGCAGCGTATTGCTGTTCATTTGGTTCGTGATGCAGGTGGCCCAGATGGCCAATACAAAGCCCCTCGATCTCAAAGATAAAGATGGAGTTGCCGTTTTCTTCGACCCCGCTCCACTGTGACCGGATGTCGGTCGACACGTTGCGCACAAGCACTTCGCCCAGATCCAGATGGTGATCGATGCCTTCGCCGAATGGCCCCCAACCGGGCAGAACGTTCGGGATGGCCGGGTCAGGGTTCGCTGTCCAATGCGTTTCATGCGCATGGTTCATCGTCACAACATCGGGGATCAGGGTTGTGTTGCCAAGAAAGCCGGTGAAGTCGGTGGCGATGTTCATCCCGCCGGGGGTTTGGATCAGAAACGTCGCATGAGACACATAGTGAATGCGCACATTGAAGGTGGGCACCGGCTCCGACCACGACGCCTTTTGGATGAACGCTGCACCGGGCGTGGCATCGGCGATGGCAAGACAATGGCTTGGCCTGCGCGTGTCAGACTGCGCGGCTGCGGCAGTTGCAGTGACGATCAGAACAAAGGCGGTTAACAGAGCTTTCAGTCGCATGGCCGACACCTCCTGAGCCAATGATAGAGCAAGGGCCACGTCGGTCTAGTCGGCAAAACGTATTCACGTGCGCGGCGAAAGAGCTTTCGAAAGCTCTTAAAAAGGCATTTGCAAATGCCTTGCCCGCTCACCCGACGTCGGTGCGTCCTCGGCGATCCAGACGGAGCGATGCGTAAAGGACATGCGTGCGCCAGCGACCATCGATTTGAAGATAGCTCTGTGCGACGCCTTCGTATTTGAACCCGGATTTTTCAAGCAATCCGCGCGACGCCTGGTTTTCAGGAAGGCACGCCGCTTCGATGCGGCTGAGGTCCAGGCGGTCGAACGCATAGTGCACCACCGCTTCGATGGCTTCGCGCATATATCCCTGACGTGCAAACGGTGCCCCGACCCAATAGCCCAGAGTGCCAGCCTGCGCAGGCCCCCGGCGAATGTTGTCGAGAGTGATGGCTCCCAAAAGCATGTCGTCTTTGCGGCGTAGCAGAAACAGCGGAACCGCAGAGCCGTTACCAATCGCACGATTGGCCCAGTAGACGCGGTTGGTGAACGCCCGGCGCGTCAAGTGATCTTCGGCCCAGCTTGGCTCCCACTGGGCAAGAAAGCCTTCACTGTCGCGCCGCAACGCGCTCCACGGTGTGAAGTCGCTGTGCATCGGTGGTCGCAACACCATACGCTCTGTATCGAGCCGAAGCTTCCGCCGCAGTGACAGCATCAGGCCACGCGGCGTTGTTGCAAGGCGTCAAGGCTGGGTGCCGCGTCTACAGGGCCGTAAAGCGCCAGTGCTGCCGGGGCTTTGCTCACGATGTCTTCTGCAAAGATGCGCACGTCGCCTGTGGTCACGCTGTCAATGCGGGACACGGTATCTTCAAGCGGCGGCACCTCACTCCAGATTTGCATCATCCGGGCCAACCGTTCACAGCGGGATGACGGGCTTTCCAACCCCATCAGCAGACCAGCTTTCATCTGCGCGCGCGCCCGGGCGACCTCAGCAGGCGTCATGTCTTCGGCAGCACGCTTCATCTCGTCGATGGTCAGGTGGGCAAGGTCATGCACTTCGTCCCCGCTGGTGCCAGCGTAGATCGTTGTCATGCCGGTGTCGGAATAGGCCCCGGTCTGCGCAAAGATCGAGACGGAAGAGCACACGTCTGAACTCCAGTCACCCGTCCCGCTCTCGT
>ERZ1740070.159-NODE-159-length-48614-cov-7.041331_pt1 | contig 48614 bp, 49 predicted proteins | sample MGYA00581734_ERZ1740070 | MGnify/ENA primary metagenome ERZ1740070 (study PRJEB43018, sample SAMN04849744) | marine metagenome | isolation source: floating plastic debris | place: Pacific Ocean | collected 2008-09-01 | study: EMG produced TPA metagenomics assembly... | reverse complement strand
TGCATGAACAGGGGTAGAGCAAGCCCATACCCGCAAGGGTGTCTAGCGCGGTGTCGTAAGCCGCCAAGTTTTGCGACTGGCGCAGCACTGGCGTCTCCCAACTGATGCCGAGCCATTCTAGATCGCTATGGATCTTGCTCTCATATGCTGCGGTTGATCGTTCTTGATCTGTGTCTTCGATCCGAAGCAAAAACCGGCCTTGCGCGCGCTGCGCCATATCAAAGGCGAGCAGCGCTGAATAGGCATGACCCAAATGCAGATATCCGGTTGGGCTGGGCGCAAATCGTGTGGTGAATGTCACGTCTTTTGAAGCACGTAGACCACGGAATTGATGTTCAGACCGGGCAAGTGGTCGCCATATTCGCGCGTGTTTTCCCGCGCCGCACCGGATGCGATTAAGTCCTGCACGCGGGCCTCAAAACTCGGGTCTTCCAGCGTGTGATCATTGAACGAAAAGCACAGATATGCGCCGGGCGTGAGCGTTTCAAACAGCTTGTCCAACAGCGACAAAGGGGCCGCACCCGCACCAATCACACCAATTGCGCAAATGGCGGCATAGTCTGTTGCGTCGGGTAGTGGGTCATCTGCTTCGATCTGGTGCAAACTGCGATAGAGTTCCTTGGCCTCCGCTTGCGCCAGCATGTCTTTGGACAGGTCCACGCCGTCTATGGTGGTGAAGCCGCTGAGTGTCAGGGCCAGTCCGGACAGGCCCGTTCCGCAGCCAAAGTCCAGAATAGGGCGAGACGTATCGTCAACCGCTTGGGCCAACGCCTTGGCGCATCGGCCTGGCGTCGCATAGCCGTTCTGGCCAACTTCGTCCTCATAGCTCGCTGACCACGCATCATAGAGGGTGCGCGTTTCCTCAGCACCTTTGACCTTGTAGACCTTGTCGAGAAACGTGTTGCTCATGCGCCGAGCATAGTCACTCGGCTGCTGGAGCGTCCAGTCTTTGCGCATCCAGCCAGTGCGACCATGCGGCTTTGGCGCGGTCCGTATAGGCTTTGTACCGGTCCTTGCGGCCCCGACGCCCACCTTTAAGTCCGTCTACCGGACGGAAGAGCCCAAAATTCACATTCATTGGCTGGAAGGTCTTAGCGTCAGCTCCGCCTGTGATGTGGTGGATCAATGCACCATGGGCGCTGTCTTGAGGGACCGTCGGAAGGTCATGTCCCTGCATTTCAGCGGCGGCCATGCGACCTGCCAGCAATCCCATGGCCGAGGATTCGACGTAACCCTCGACACCCGTCACCTGTCCAGCAAACCGGATATTCGGGCGCGAGCGCAGGCGCATCTGGTTGTCCAGCAGGGTCGGACTGTTCAGAAAGGTGTTGCGGTGTATGCCGCCCAGACGCGCAAAGCTCGCGTCTTGAAGTCCAGGGATCATCTTAAAAACAGCACTTTGCGCGCCGTATTTCATCTTGGTTTGAAACCCTACGATGTTGTAAAGCGTCCCGAGCGCATTGTCGCGGCGTAGCTGAACCACTGCCCAAGGCTTAACCTCCGGGTCATGTGGGTTTGTCAGACCGACAGGCTTCATTGGTCCATGGCGCAGGGTTTCTCGACCGCGTTCGGCCATCACCTCAATCGGCAAGCAGCCGTCGAAATAGGTGGCTGTTTCGCCGTCATGGAACTCGGTTTTGTCGGCGTCCAGCAGTGCGTCGATGAACGCCTCGTACTGGTCGCGGTCCATTGGGCAATTGATATAGGCGCGCTGTTCTTCTTCGGTCTCACCCTTGTCGTAGCGCGATTGCAGCCAGGCTTTCGACATGTCGATGCTGTCGGCATAGACGATCGGCGCAATCGCATCGAAGAAGGCCAACCGGTCTGTGCCGGTCTCATGCTGGATCGCTTCACCCAAGGCGGCACTTGTCAGGGGGCCTGTGGCGATGATCCAGTGCCCATCGTCGGGAAGCTCTGTGACCTCTTCATAGCTGACCGACACCAAAGGATGCGCGTGCAGGCGCTTGGTGATCTCAGCCGAAAACGCGTCACGGTCTACGGCCAAAGCACCGCCTGCGGGCAAGCGATGCTTGTGGGCCGTCTCAATGATCAGACCACCGGCAGCGCGCATTTCCCAATGCAGCAAACCTACGGCGTTCTGTTCGTGGTCATCGGACCGAAACGAATTGGAGCACACCATTTCGCCCAGATCACCGGTTTTATGAGCGAAGGTTTCGACCTTTGGGCGCATTTCGTGGATGACGACTTTGATACCGCGATGTGCGGCCTGCCAAGCCGCCTCTGATCCGGCCATGCCGCCGCCGATGATGTGGAGTTCTTGTGTCATAACGCGCGATGTAAGCCGCTATGATCCGTTTGTCACGTCACTGATCGGGTGCAATCAACCCAAGACCGCGCAGGTAGATGCCAACAGCTGATTCCAAAAGGTCTTCGGGGGGAAATGGGGAAGTTGTTCCAGGCGAATTTCGCGCAAACAGTTCCACAACGCCGTGGCTCAACGCCCAGATATGGGCAGAAAACATCGTCGCAGGCGGACGTTTGTCTGGTGGGATGTGCTGCGACAAGTCCTCGGCGGCTTTCTCAAGCACCTGGCGAGCGCGCGCGGAGGAGGTCGCAAGCTCTGGTGTGCGGTTCACAGAGATGCCGCTTTCGAACATCGAGATATAGTGGCCGGGATACTTGCGCGCAAAGGCGAGGTAGGCACGCCCGGTGGCCTCGAACGCCGCCAAAGCGGAGGGCTGACCGCTGTCATAGGCGTATTGCATCACATCCGCGAAGATGTCGTAGCCCTGAAGGGCGGCCTCTGCGATCAGGTCTTCGCGGCCTTCGAAATGCCTGTACACGGCGGCAGGGGTCACCCCCGCCTTTTTCGCCGCTTCAGACAGGGTGAAGCCGGTCGGGCCTTTTTCGGTGATCAGGTCAAGCGCTGCATCGATTAGGGCTTGCCGCAGATTACCGTGGTGATAACCGCGCTTAGGCATCCCAGATGTCCGGTCCGCCGCACACTTTGGGGTCAACTTGTCCAATCGCCTTGGCGTCTTTGCGGCTGTAGTCCAACTGCGTCAGCACACTGCGGATTGCATTGATGCGAGCACGGCGTTTGTCGTCGGACCGTACGATGGTCCACGGGGCATGGTCGGTGTGAGATTTTGCAAAAGTCTCTCGGATAGCGTCAGAGTACGCATCCCAGCGTTTGAGACCTTCAACGTCAATCCATGAAAGTTTCCATTGCTTTAACGGGTCACGTTCACGTTCTAAAAACCGGCGCAGTTGTTCTGCGCGGCCTACGTTGAGCCATATCTTGAAGAGGTGAATGCCGTCGTCGGCCACCATCTTTTCGAAGTCTGGAACCTGAGTGAAAAAATGGTTCCGTTGATCAGGTGTGCAGAACTCAAACACGTGCTCAACCACGCCGCGGTTATACCAACTGCGATCAAAAAAGACGACTTCACCCGCTGCGGGCAGATGATCGGTGTAGCGCTGAAAATACCATTGGCTTGCTTCGGTCTCGGTCGGCTTTGATAGGGCCACCACGCGAGCGCCGCGAGGATTAAGGTTTTCCCGAAACCGCTTGATTGTTCCGCCTTTCCCGGCGGCATCACGTCCTTCAAAGAGGATCGCAACCCGTGCACCAGTTTCGCGCGCCCAGGTCTTCATTTTGACCAATTCAATCTGGAGCGCAGCGAGGTCTTTCTCGTAGGCCTTGCGCGGCATGCGTTCTGAATACGGGTAATGCGGGTTCAGGATGTCGCCCTTTTCGGCGCGTTTGATCGCGTTGCGCACGTCATCTGGCGCATCGTTTTCGTAGAAAGCACTGATCGCGCCATCGAAAGGAAGGTCCATATCCCGGCCCTTTGGTAACTGCTCTTAAATCTGAATATGGGATGTTAATCCGATTAACGCAAACCTGCACGGGCTGCTGCCCGGTCAATTGCAGCGACTGTGACGTCGGGTTCTGCATGGTGCGGCATGTGCCCAACACCCTCTCTGCGATCCAATTTTGCGGAAGAGACGATCTTGATCACTTCTTCGGCATGGATGTGGATGGGCACCGTTGTGTCGGCCGTGCCGTGCACAATTTCGATCGGCAGGGTGAGTTCGGGATAGCGCGCTGACATGCTAACGACTTTGGGTCGCAAGGTGTTTACCTGCCGGACATTGGCGCGGAAGTTCTCGGGTCGCAGGGAAAGCCGTGCACCGATATGGTCTGCATATCCTGCGGGTGCAGGTTGAGGTGCGAACGTGCCGTTGATGCTGCTTTCGATCAATCCATCTGTGGCGATGGCCGAAATCAAAGGGATCGCGACCACGCCGCCGAACGCCGATGCATTGACGGTGTAGTAGGCTCCCAACTCGCCGGGCCAGGGCATTGTCACGCCAGCAAGTGAGACCACGGCTGATGCGTTTGCGGGGCTGTCGACGTCAAGACCTGCAACCGCCCAGCCATAAGCGACGATCCCACCAAAGCTGTGGCCGACCACGATGGGATTGACGACGCCCAGCTTTTCAGACGCTTCACGCAGCATGGCGGCCTGTTCCAAGGGGCCTGACCCTTCGGTCGATGTCGGGCCAGTTGAGATGCCCGGAACCTCGTCCGTGTAGCCCAGTCCCGGCCGATCAAACGCGGTTACAGTGTAGCGGTCGGTAAGCCGCCCCATGAGGTCAAACGTGAAATCCCGCAAGTTCCCGCCAGCGCCATGCAGCAACACCACATGCGGGCCAGAGCCTTCTTGAACATAATGCACTTTGCCGCCGCTGACCTCGACAAATGCGCCAACCGGAGGGTAGGTCGCCTCAGCCTGTCCTGTCCGATACGTCGCTGTACAAGACGCGGCAAAGGCCAATGCCACAGTGCAACCTGCCAACACACCGAGTGTCTTCAACGCCATGCGCACGCTCCTAGCTGTTGCGCAGGTCCGTTTTGGCCGCGCCGATCAGATCAATATCGAATGGAGTGGTCAGATAGATCTCTGAAATCCAGTTGCCATAGAGCAGATGCGCGTGACTGCGCCACCGGTTCTGCGGCGGCTGGCTGGGGTCGTCATCGGGGTAGTAATTGGCTGGCACGTTGATCGGTGTCCCGTTGGCGACATCTCGGTCATATTCGTCTTTGAGCGTGCCGCTGTCATACTCAAAATGGTTGAACACATAGAGCGCTCGATGATCCGGATCCTCCACGAGGCACGGCCCGGTCTCAACGCTGTCGATCAGGATGGGCAGACCCGCTTGGGTGATGTCGTCGCGCCGCAGTTCCGTCCAACGGCTGACTGGCATCACCATATCGTCCGAGAATCCTCGCAAATACGGCGAGGCTGGTGCTAGATTCTTGTGCCGGATGCAGCCGAACGCTTTTTGCGGCAGGTCGATTTTCGGCACGCCATGGAAGTGATTGATCATCGCCATGCCACCCCAGCACACCCCAAAAGTGGAGTGCACATGCGTCTGTGTCCAGTTCATCACTTGGACCAATTCATCCCAGTAAGTCACTTGATCGTAAGGTAAATGCTCGATTGGCGCGCCGGTGATGATCAACCCGTCGAACTTTTCGCCACTCTCCAGAACTTCGGAAAACGGGCGGTAAAAGCTTTCCATGTGCTCCGCCGCTGTGGTCTTGGTTTGGTGCTCGGACATGCGGATGAGATTGAATTCGATCTGCAGCGGTGTCGCCCCGATCAGACGCGCGAACTGGTTCTCTGTCTGGATCTTTTTCGGCATCAGGTTGAGCAAAGCGATGCGCAGCGGGCGAATGTCCTGTTGGCTGGCCAATTCATCAGGGATGACCATCACACCTTCGTCTTTCAGAACAGAATAAGCGGGCAGGTTGTTGGGCAGTTTGATGGGCATGGGTCAGGTCTTTTGTTGGTCAAGCGCGTCTGCGATCAGAGCGTCGAACGTATGCGCGTCATGCACCGCTGCAAGGGCGGTTGCGTTTATCGTGATCCCCCAGTAATCAGCCATCGCTTTGTAGCGCGGTCGACGGTGCTCCAACGCTTGTGCATAGGTCCAGCGGATAAAGCTGTCGGGATCAACATCGTCTGGCTTCACATTGTTTTCGCTCAGATATTCCTGCCATGTGCGCGAAAGGAATTCCGGCTGATAGGCCATCGGTTTGGGCGCTTTGTCAAAGCGGCGGATCAATTCTTGGGTATGCGCGTCGTCGCCTTCGATCCAGACGAGCAACGCGTTTTCGGACAATGTGGAGAGAATAGGATCGTTCGGGTCTTCCGCATCCACCCATTCGCAAATCGAACCGCCAGTATCGCAGACGAAATGCGGGTAGCCGTAAAGGTCTTGCGCCCGATCTATGAAGTAACTGGTGTCCAAAAGCGCGGCCATCTCGGCACGGCGGAACTGCTCTTGCCGCTTGCGGTATTCGTCAATTGGCACGCCGCCTTTCGACGCGTCACCCGGCTTGCCCAGATAGGCCGCAACAGGTGCGAGATTATCAAAGGTCAGGTTGGAACCGATATAGATGGAATCGCTCATCAACAGGTCGCGCAGGAACGGCACCTTCATCGCTTCGCGCTTGGCGTTGTCCGCGATGTATTCGCCCATGTACCGCGTGCCGATGCGGTAATCGATGGAGTAATGAAACCACGCGCCCGAGTCGCGCAGCATGTTGGACAGATACGTTTTGCCCAGCCCCGACATCGCAAACAGCACAATGCGTTTGTGAGCGGCGTTTCGCCAGTCTTGTCCCGAAGCGTAGATCATCATGCGCATCCTGTCGTCCTGTGCCGGATGGCAGTAGCGACGGCGGGCAGGGTCGTCAAACGGTTGTCGCGCGCCGCCGCCACAACCGCCCGTCGATGATGCTGAGACCCAACGCGAGAATGGCAAACCCGATGTATTCCCCCGGATGCAGGGTCTCGTTGCGCACGAGCGCGCCAAGGGTGATCGCGACAGGCGGGATCAGCAGTGTGACCAGCATCAGGTTGCCGCTGCCCGCCATGCCAAGCACTCGGTAATACAGAAGGTAGGCAAAGGCTGTCGCGATGATGGCGTAGTACCCGACGGACAGCCAGGTGGTCGTGCCAAGCGCGAAAGACGGCACGCCTTCAATCGTGATGGCGAATGGCACTATGATCAGCGACGATCCGGTGAGCATGCCTGCTGCCGCGATCATTGGGGGCACGCCGCCAAGCATCTTGCGCGCCCATGCGCTGGCAAAAGCGTAGGACACAGTGCCTGCGACGATGGCCAGCTGGGCAAGTGAGGTCGTATCGAACTGTTTGAGAGCATCCAGACCAATGGCAAGGCAGACCCCAAAGAACCCAAGCAGGACACCCAGCATTTTACGCGGGGTGAGCCGTTCGTCTGCAAAGACTAGCGCTGCCACAAGCACACCGAAGACAGCCGTTGCTGCGTTGAAGATCGATGTCAGACCCGTCGGGATGTAAAGCTGTCCCCATGCCATCAGGCTGAACGGGATTGCGTTGTTCAAAAGCCCCATGATCAAAAAGGCGCCCCAAATCTTTGGATCACGGGGGATCGGTAGGCGCTTGAAGATCACAATGGCCCACAGCACCAGCATGGCCCAAAACACACGGTGCAGCACCGAGGTCAGAAATCCAATCTCATCCAGCGCTGTCCGGATCGCCAGAAAAGACCCGCCCCAAATGGTGGCGAGCAGGGTCATTTCGGCCCAAGCACGGGAGGAGAGTTTGGTTTGTGTCGTCATGGCATTCGTCTACGGGCAGGGCGATATGATCCGCGACCCGTTTCTTGCGCAACATAGAAAAACCCCGCCAAGGCAACCTTGACAGGGTTCTCCATAGACCGTGAGTGATGTTTAGAAATCAACGGTGAGCGAGAAACCGACACCCAGAGCGGTGTTGTCTTCAAATTCGACACCGCTGGCATCCTCGGCACCGCCAACCCATGCGTATTCGATCCCGCCGCGCAGGGTCATGTTGTCCATTTTGTACTGCCCGCCGACACCAAAGCTAGCAAAGCCGTCGCGCGGTGAGAGACGTGACACGGTCCCGCCGGTTTGGGCTTCGTATTTGACCTGTGCAAAGCCGGACAGGTCTTCGCTGAACTGCCGACCAACACCCAATGTCCAGGTGACGCGGTCATCGTCAAAGCCTGTGACGGCAACACCCGTCACGCTTTCATACTCGGGGGTGCGAACCTCCCATTTGGACCATTCGACCCATTTGACTTGACCGAAGACTAGAGTTCCCGGGGCGACGCCCGTTTGAAAATCGAGTGCCAAAGATTGCGGCATGGTGATTTTGGTGTCGCCGCGGTCCGTATCGATGCCTAGTCCGCTGATCGATTCACTGGTCGCGAACGTGTGTTCGATCTCGCTTTGCCAAGACAGAGCAACGCGCAATGCGATGTCGGGGATTTCGTAGGCAACGCCAAGGATTGCGCCCCAGTCACCGACGCGCTTGCCGCTGGCGTTGTATTCCATCGACGTGCCGAAATCCTGCGCAGCGGCACCCAGGCCTTGTGCGCGAGCACCAAGGGCTTGCGCCTCAGCACCCAGTGCCGCGGCCTGTGCACCCAGCTCGTTGGCGGTCGCGAGATCACCCGCAGCACCAGCGGCCGCAGCTTGCGCGCCCAGCGCTTGCGCTTCGGCACCAAGCGCTGTGGCTTGTGCGCCAAGGTTTTGTGCGTTTGTGCCGACACGGCTGCGCACGAGAAGGTCAGGAATGATGATGTCCGCTTCGCTTTCGACGTAGCGTGCACCGGCAAAGACCGACATACGTTCGTTAAGCTGGTACTTACCGACAAGAGCGATCTGGTCGCTGTCCCAATCAGCGGTCAGGCCCGAGTACACACCTTGAGTGTATTCAGACGCCGCGCCGTAAGGGTTGTTGACGTAAAGGCCAAAAGTCAGGGTTTCACCGAACACGTTTTTGTAGGCGAACCCGTAGTTCACATAGCTGCCCGCCATGTTGCCGGTGCTGCTTTCGCCTCCCAAGGCCTCAAGCTCTGCAGTGTATTCGCCGGACACGTCAGGGGAGACATGCGACAAGCTCAACTGCAGTTGATCGTTCTCTGAGAACAGGAAGCCGTAGTCGTTGTTCGAGCGCTCGATACCGCCGGCATGCGCCGCGCCAGCCGCAAGTGTTAGCGCAATCGCGCTTGTCATAAGTCGTGTCATGGAAACCCTCATCCCTTAGGCGTTTCGCCCATTCGTTGAGCTTTGGCCTGCAAAACTGCCTCTTGATCGGTCAATTTTGACCGTACGTAACCTGAGGAGTTGTGCCGCAGCGTCACAAATCCGTTACACGTTGCGCGGCGCTCGCGTGCTTGACCAGATATTATAGTAATTCGCGGCGAAAATCAGCACCGCACCGATCATGACAAAGGGGTCGAGCGGTTCAGCGTAGAGCAGCATCCCCACAATTGCGATCACCGGCAGGCGGGTAAAATCAATCGGCATCACAATCGTGGCAGGGGCCAGCGACAATGCTTTGGTCAGACAGAAATGTGCCACCAGCCCGGCAATCGCAATGACGACAACCCAAGGCAGGTTTGCTGCGGTCGGCAGAGCGATGTCGCCGTCATAGCCTGCAAATACGATCCCCATCCCGGCTTGCATGACAGTCAAATAGAACAAAATGCAGGTGATGGTTTCGGTTCGTGTGAGCTTGCGCGTAAACACGGCTGATCCGGCAAATCCGATGGCAGCCAATGCAGCGGTCAGGATACCAATCTCAAAAGTCTCGGGGCTAGGGCGGGTGACAATAAGGATGCCGACAAAGCCGATGACCGCTGCAATTGCCTGTGACCGGGTCAACCGTTCGCCCAGTACCAGTGGTGCCAGCAACATGACCCAAAGCGGGGATGTGAACTCTAACGCAAAAACCTGCGCCAATGGTATGACGGTGATCGAATAGAACCACAGGTTTTGGCCAGCGAAGTGACTGAGGTTGCGAACGAAATGCAAGCCGAGCTTTTCGGCACGCACCTGTCGCAGCGTGCCTGCTGCACCGGCCACCGTTAGAACGATGATAATACCGATCAGGCTGCGATACATCATGATCTCGAACGTATCGAGGTTCAGGCTAACCGCGCGTCCTGCGATGGCCATCGCGGTGAACGACACGATGGCACCGATCATCCATAGGCAGGCTTTGAGAGTGTCATTCATGGCGCTGTTAGGTCATGGGCTTTGAAGCAGTACAAGGGCTATTGAGACGGCCCGTCGTTACCCATGGGTAACATTGCCCATCAATTAAGCGTTTTAACGCCTTGTTAAAGAATGCTAAATTTCATTGACGCTCATCGCGCGGCAGGTGGCAGCACCCTTCCAAAAAGCGTCGTTTTCCAGGTGCAATGAATTGCAATGTGACGGACCAGCCATATGTGCGGTCGCTCATGCCATCGCTGCATGTGGCGCCGGTGATGGTGGCTTCGATCACTTCGTTGCGGTCAGTCGCTACCGTGATCAGCGCCGGGCTGCCGATACGGCCTTCGGCGACAGTCGCAGCGTCGAAGGCAAAGTCGATATCCGTGTCGTCGGGATGCGAATATCGGGCATCTTGGCCATAGAGGCCAAGTGCCCAAAAGGGCTCGGTGCCGCCACAGATCAGGCCATGAGGAACAGAGGTCTGCGGGAATGTCGGGACCGTATCGGCTTGCAGGAAACGGGTCGAGATCCAGCCGTCTTTCTCACCCGCACTGATGCGGGCCCAACTGCGGTCTTCGTTAAATTCGGTGACTTCGATGCCCGTGGCATCAAACGGCAGATCGCCGATGTCTTCGCTGCGTGCCGACGGGGCGCTGCGAATGTTGAGCGTGTCATCCACCGCCACGCCTACGACGCGGTGGTACGTCGGGTCCGCCAGTGCAGGCGTCGCAAGGCACAGGGCTAGGATTGCCGCTCTTATTCCCATTCGATGGTTCCGGGCGGCTTGGACGTGATGTCGTAGGTCACGCGGTTTATGCCTTTGACTTCGTTGATGATTCGCGTTGCTGTCTCACCCAGGAACGCGTGTTCGAACGGGTAATAATCCGCCGTCATGCCGTCAACAGAAGTTACAGCCCGCAGCGCGCAGGCGTAATCGTAGGTGCGCCCATCGCCCATCACACCCACAGTGCGAACAGGGAGAATGGCGACAAACGCCTGCCAAATTTCGTCATAAAGCCCGTGCTTGCGAATTTGGTCGATGTAGATGGCATCCGCCTTGCGCAGAATCTCCAGCTTTTCGCGGGTGATTTCACCGGGGCAGCGGATCGCTAGGCCGGGGCCGGGGAAAGGGTGACGCCCGATGAAGCTGTCAGGAAGGCCAAGTTCCTTGCCCAGAACACGGACTTCGTCTTTGAACAGTTCACGCAGGGGTTCGACCAGCTTGAGACCCATCTTTTCCGGCAGGCCGCCTACGTTGTGGTGGCTCTTGATGGTGACAGACGGTCCGCCGCTGAAGCTGACGGATTCGATGACATCCGGATAAAGTGTGCCCTGCGCCAGAAACTCGGCGCCGTCGATTTGGTTGGCGTATTTCTGGAAAACATCGATGAAAAGGCGACCAATGATCTTGCGCTTCGTTTCCGGGTCGCTGACGCCATCCAGTTCGCCCAAGAACAGCTCTTGTTCCTGCGCGTGGATGACCTGCAGGTTCATGTGGTCGCGGAACATGGCGACGACCTCATCCGCCTCGTTCATCCGCAGCAAACCGTGATCAACAAACACGCAAGTCAGCTGATCACCAATCGCGTCATGCAAGAGGGCGGCCGCGACGGAGCTATCGACGCCGCCGGATAGCGCGCAGATGACCTTTTTGTCGCCAACCTGGTCTTTGATCTTACGGATCGCTTCCTCGCGATATGCGCCCATGGTCCAGTCGCCTTTGAACCCCGCCAGTTTGACGAAGTTCTGGTAAAGCGTTTTGCCATTTGGTGTGTGGTGCACCTCGGGATGGAACTGGACGGCGTAGAAGTGACGCGACTGGTCTGCCGTGATGGCAAACGGTGCGCCGGGCGAGGTGCCGAGAACCTCAAAACCCGGGGCGATTTCAGAAACATGATCGCCATGGCTCATCCACACCTGTTCCCGACCATCGCCATCTAGGAACCATCCGCTCAGCAATTCATCGCGGGTGTCGGATGGGGTGACGTAGGCACGGCCAAATTCCGCTGTGGCATGTTCGCCCGCCTCTACTTTGCCGCCGAGGTCATGCATCATGACCTGCTGGCCATAGCAGATGCCCAAGATCGGAACGCCCATGTCATATGCCGCTTTCGGCGGACGGGGTGATCCCTCGCGCATCACACTGTCGGGTCCACCGGAGAAGATGATCGCTTTGGGGGCAAACTCTGCCAGAAACGCGTCCGTCACATTCTGGTATGGATGGATTTCACAGTAGACGCTCAATTCCCGCAAGCGCCGCGCAATAAGCTGGGTCACCTGGCTGCCGAAATCGATGATAAGGAGGCGGTCGTGGGATGTCGTGCTCATGGCTTTCCATAAGTCCGGCGTCAGACGCGTGCAACCCGGGAGACGGGCATCAGTGATTGAGAATGTCGCAATCCCGTCTCAAAAGGCGGAATCGGTCCGAATTGGAGTCGCTCACCGCTGTATGACACGGTCAAACAGGCGCAACAGGCGTCATTCATCGGGGATGAGATCATGGCAGAAGCAGCGACACGCAGACGTTCACGAGGTGGCGGTGGGGCCGCGCGACGGGCCGAGCGCAGTACGGTGTCGGTCGAGACTGCAAAATACATCGAGCGCAACATCCCGAATTTCGAGATCCTGAGCGAAGAGGCTTTGGAAATTATCGAGGCGAACGCTGAGACAGTTCTGGAAGAGATCGGCGTCAATTTCGTGAACAACCCCGCTGCGCTCGACCGCTGGCGCGAGGCGGGTGCGGACATTGACGGCGAACGCGTCCGGTTGCCCAAAGGTCTTGCGCGCAAACTGTGCAGCACCGCGCCGTCGACTTTCACGCAACATGCGCGCAACCCTGAACGCTCTGTTGAGATCGGCGGTCGCAATCTCGTGCTTGCCCCAGTCTACGGCCCGCCCTTTGTCCACGACGCGGCGGGTGGTCGTCGCTATGCAACCATGGCCGATTTCGAGAAGTTCGTGAAACTTGGTTACATGTCCAAGTGGCTGCATCACTCTGGCGGCACTGTGTGCGAACCCACGGACGTGCCGGTGAACAAGCGCCACCTTGATATGCTGTTCGCGCATATGACGCTCAGCGATAAGCCGTTTATGGGGTCCGTCACAGAGCCTGTTCGCGCACAAGACAGCGTTGAGATGTGCGAGATTCTGTTCGGCAAAGACATTGTCCCGAACAAGACAGTGATGACATCGCTGATCAACATCAACTCACCCATGACGTTCGACGATGTCATGATGGGGGCGTTGGAGGTGTATGCCAAAGCCAATCAGGCGTGCATTGTCAGCCCATTCATTGTCGGAGGGGCGATGGCGCCGGTCTCTGTCGCGGGAACGTTGACGCAGGTGCTGGCCGAGGTCATGGCGGGTATTGCCTACAGCCAGTTGATCCGTCCTGGCGCGCCGGTGATTTTTGGGGCGTTCGTGACGTCAATTGACATGAACTCTGGCGCACCGACATTCGGCACACCCGAAGCGAGCCAGATCACATACGGGGCAGGGCAGTTGGCCCGGCGTCTTGGTTTGCCCTTCCGCTCAGCCGGGAGTTTCACCGGATCGAAATTGCCGGATGCGCAAGCGGCGTATGAAACTGCAAACAGTCTGAATATGGGGCTGTTGTCCGGTGTGAACTTCATGCTGCATGCGTGCGGATGGATGGAAGGTGGTTTGGTGTCGTCGTTCGAGAAATTCGTGATGGATGCCGATCAGCTTGGCACGCTGCACAAGATGGCGCAGGGCGTTGCAGTGGACGAAGATGCGCAGGCGATGGACGCCATTGCCGAGGTGGGGCCGGGGGGGCATTACCTTGGGTGCGCACATACGCAGGCGAACTTCAAAACGGCTTTCTGGCGGTCAGATGTGTTTGACTTCAAACCCTACGAGACTTGGAGCGAAGAAGGGTCGCGTGACACGATGGCTTTGGCCAGTGAACGGGTGCAACACATGCTCGACACCTACCAGCAACCCGCGATGGACCCAGCGATCCGTGAACAGTTGGTGGAATACGTGACCAAGAAGAAAGCGTCGATGCCGGACGCCTTTATGTGATGCGCGCGGTGTTCGTCTGCGCGCGAAGCAATGACGATTCGCCCATCACAGCGGTCAGAACCTCAACGTGATTGGCGATGTTGTAGCTTGCATCGCCACTTGTGCGTTGGTCGTTCAAGGTGCTTTCCAACGCCATCAGCTTGATCAAGGCCAGCCCGGTGCGCGGCAGCACACCATAGCCCAAAACACGTGGCAGACGTGTTTCGCGGCGGTACTGCTGGGCTGCGATCCGAGCGGCGCGGATCAAGAGCCGTGGCCGGCGGATTTGGGCGAGTTGGGTGAGCAGATCTTGCATGGGTCATCCTCTAGGGTTGTGTGTTTGATCGCTGATAAGCCTCCCCTCTATTGCACAACCTAAACGTGTGTTGCGTGACGGCAGTGTTGCGAACGGTGGTGTTTCCAATTGTTTACACTTTGGAAACAAAACAGAACCGACGTCTGACTTGTTAACACATCGATAACGAATACACGCATAGGTAGTTTTCGCCTGTGGATAAACCTGGGGACGTTTCTGAAAGCTGCCAAGACAAATGGGGGACCTTGATGACAAGTATATCGTGTGTTGAGATTCAAAATGAGTTTGGTGTGCTGATGCCGGAACCGGTGCGGCGGTACCTGGCGCATACCTCGAACGGGCGCGGGATTCGTGAGATTGCGCGCGAGGCCGGGTGCCATGCCTCAACCGTGTTGCGTCAGGTGCGCAAGACGGAAGCGATGCGGGATGATCCGCTCGTGGACAAAGCGCTGACTGAAGCGGACGAGGAATCAGACGACACACCTTGCGCCGACACCGTGCTGGACGTGGCCATCGCGTCTTTAAAGCACCTGTGCAAGCCCGGTTCTGTGATGCTTTACACGCCCGACCTGCCGGAACCCGCGATCGTGCAGATGCAAGGCGAAGGCGACACGAAGGTCTTGGGCAAACCCAGTCTCGAGATTGCCGCAGCCATGGTGATGCGCGCCTGGGTGTCGGCGACAGGTGGAACCTCGGTCAAAAGATATCAGGTCACGGCAGAGGGTCGTGCTGCATTGCCAGGTCTGGTGGCCGCGCGTGATCAACGCGCGAGCCACGGTATGGAGATGGCGCTGGACAGCTTTGCGGACCCGAAGTCTGACCGCAGATCGCGTGATCGGACCCAATCCAATGGTCCGGGGTCCGAAAGCCCGCTGGTGTCTTTGGCTCGCCGTCGCGGCAGTGATGGTCAGCCGTTCCTGAGGCCTGAATTTGTATCAGCCGGTGACCGTCTATACGAAGATTTCCAGATCGCGGGGTTTTCCGAGACAGAGCTTTTGGGCTGGGAAGACCCAGAGACGCTCAATTCGATCTACACGCGTCAAACAAGTAACGTTCGACAAGGTGAAGCCGTTGCGCGAACGCTGGATGCCATCAAGGATCTGGGACCTGGTCTGAGCGATGTGGCACTAAGATGCTGCTGTCTGCGCGAGGGCATGGAGATGACGGAAAAGCGTATGGGATGGTCTGCGCGGTCTGGTAAAGTGGTGCTGCGGATAGCCTTGCAGCGCTTAAGCCTGTTTTACGCCGCCACCCTCTCAAAAGAGGGCGTTTTGATCGGGTAGCGACGTTTCTGGCGTCGGGACAGATCGACGCAAGGCGTGTCTCATATCGCAGGATACGCCAACGAAATAGGCGCAGGAGGTACTCGTTACGGGTGGGAATTTGTAGCTGCAAAGCAGCTATGCAACACTGGTACTACCTCCTGCTGATGCTTAAAGTATGGTATGCCGAAAGTGACTTTGCGGGGAAAAACCGTTGCGTGACATCAAGATACCGGAACAGCGTCATCCTGAGAAAGCCCATCGTCCGGACAACGCCCAGCCTAAAAAGCCAAGCTGGATCCGGGTGAAAGCGCCGACAGGCGAAGGCTATAACGAAACGCGGCGCATCATGCGCGAGAACAAGCTTGTCACCGTGTGTGAAGAGGCTGGGTGCCCCAATGCCGGGGAGTGCTGGAGCCAGGGTCACGCCACCATGATGATCATGGGCGACATCTGCACGCGCGGTTGCACGTTCTGCAACATTGCCACCGGGCGTCCGGATACGTTGGACGCGTTTGAACCGGGCCGCGTCGCTATGGCGGTGCAAAAGCTTGGTCTGAACCACGTGGTGATCACGTCGGTAGACCGCGATGACCTGGCCGATGGTGGTGCGGATCACTTTGCGCAGACCATCCGCGCAGTACGTCATCGGTCGCCCGGCACGACCATCGAGATACTGACGCCGGACTTTATTCGTTGCGGACCAGATGCACTGGAAACGGTGGTCGAAGCACGACCGGATGTGTTCAATCACAACCTCGAAACGGTGCCAGGGCTCTACCCCCAAGTGCGCCCCGGTGCGCGCTATTTCCATTCTCTGCGTTTGTTACAACGGGTTAAAGAGCTTGATCCGTCGATCTTTACCAAATCGGGGATCATGGTGGGCCTTGGCGAAGACCGCCAATCTGTGACGCAAGTGATGGATGATATGCGCGCCGCCGACGTGGATTTCCTGACCATCGGTCAGTACCTTCAGCCGACGCCGAAACACCATGCGGTGGACCGGTTTGTGACGCCGGATGAATTTGCCAGCTACGAGAAAGCGGCGTTCGGCAAAGGGTTCCTGATGGTGTCGGCAACGCCACTGACGCGATCATCTTACCACGCAGGTGATGATTTCGCGCGTTTGCGTGCCAATCGTGAAGCAAAGCTGGCGGCGACCTAAATTTCTGAGTCCTCAGCCGTAAATGCCGGATGCAGCCTACAAAAAAAATGCAGGGGCCGCCTGCGGACGTTACGCGTCAGGAAACCGGACTTTCCCGATAAACGGGAGATTGCGATTGCGTTGCGCGTAATCGATGCCGTAGCCCACGACAAATTCGTCCGGGATCGAGAACCCAATCCAGTCGGCTGCGAAATCCACCTCGCGCCGGGATGGTTTGTCCAGCAGGGCAATCGTCTTGAGCCGCCCCGGTTGGCGCGATGCCAAAAGCCCCACCACGTGGTTCAGTGTATGGCCGGTGTCGACGATGTCTTCGACGACAAGCACGTCGCGCCCTTCGATCTGGCCCCGCAGGTCCTTGAGAATGCGCACCTCGCGGCTCGACTCCATGCTATCGCCATAAGAGGACGCCTCAAGGAAATCGACCTCAACCGGCAGATCAATTTCGCGCACCAGGTCTGCGATAAACACGAAACTGCCGCGTAGGAGGCCCACAACAACCAGTTTGTCCGTATCCCGAAACTCTTCGCGGATGGCGATGCAAAGCTCTTCAATTCGCGCGGCGATCGCCTTGGCCGAGATCATCTCATCGATGACATAAGGACGCTCTGACATAGGTTACCCTTGATTTTTTGCGCGCACAATACGACATGCTCCGCCACTGTCACGCCAAAACAAGATCAAAAAACACCACGAGCAGATGCCTACACATTCAGAAACCCGGACGCTGCCTTACACTGCTGACCAGATGTACAATCTCGTCGCTGATGTGGCCGACTATCCTAAATTCTTGCCCTGGACAGCCGCCGCCCGCATTCGGTCGCGCGAAGATCGCGGCGACCATGAAGAGATGCTGGCAGACCTGGTGCTCAGTTTTAAGGTGTTTCGCGAACGTTTCGGCAGCCGCGTGGTGCTGTGGCCTGAGACCAAAAAGATCGATACCGAATACCTGGATGGTCCATTCCGCCACATGCATTCGAACTGGGCATTTCGGGATGTCGAAGACGGGGTCGAGGTGACGTTCTACGTGGATTTCGAATTCAAGAACCGGATCTTGCAGGGTGCGGCTGGTATGTTCTTTTACGAAGCCATGCAGCGCATTGTTCGTGCTTTTGAGCGACGCGCGGCAGAGCTATATGGCGGGAAAGCATAAGCACTTTATGTTCTGAATGAGATTTTCACTGTAAATATTTGTAAACGCTATCTTTCAAGATCTGATAGCAAAAGTGAGAGAGCATGATCGCGCGCAGCAAGACGCACGTTTTCCCGCCCCAATGCGCCAAACTCGATCGTTTCAACAAATGCGCCCTGCGTCGATGCCAATCCAAAACAAACACGGCCTTCGGGTTTGTGTTCGGACCCGCCCGGACCCGCAATTCCCGTTATGGATACAGCCAAGGCGGCACCTGCTGATCGGCGCGCACCTTCCGCCATTTCGCGAGCGACCTTTTCGGATACCGCGCCCACGGCCTCTAACGTGGCCGCGCGGACACCCAACATGTCGGTTTTCGCTTGGTTCGAGTAGGTCACAAACCCACGCTCAAACACAGCGGATGACCCGGCGATGTCAGTGAGGGCGGCAGAGACCATTCCGCCTGTGCAGCTTTCGGCAGTGGTTATCGTCACACCAGCTTTGGTTGCCAAGTCCACGATGCGCTGCGCCGTTGTCACATCAGCACCAGATGCCAGAATGCGGCAAGCACGATGACCCCGATGGCCGCAAAAAAGCCAGCGAACACATCGTCCATCATCACACCGAAAGCGTCATTGCGTTTGTCGGCTTTGCCCACAAGCCATGGTTTCCAAATGTCGAACACCCGAAACAGGACAAAAGCCGCAATCCAACCGGGCCACAGCACATCGGCTGAGACACCCATCATCAGCGCGCCATATCCAACTGGAAACAAGGCGATCCATTGGCCGACCACTTCGTCAATGACGATGTAAGACTGATCGTGGTCGTCTTGGCCTTGCGTGACCTTCTGGGTCGCGATCCAGCCCGACATAAACACAAACACGGTCACGTTCAGCAGAAACCAGAAGCCGCCAAATGAGAGAATTCCGTAAGCGACGGGCAGGGCGGCCAGTGACCCCCAGGTGCCGGGCGCGGGCTTTAGGTATCCGACACCGAAAAACGTGGCGACCAGCTTCATCATTTGGACACCAATGCGGCGGTTGCGATGGACGCAATGCCTTCGCCGCGCCCTGTGAACCCCAGTCTTTCTGATGTGGTGGCTTTAACCGACACGCAGTCCGTATCAACATCCATGATCCGGGCCAGTTCGGTCTGCATGGCTGTCGCATGCGGCCCGATTTTGGGGAATTCGCACACAATCGTGCAGTCGATGTTCGAGACCTCGTATCCATGGCTGCGGACCAAACCAACTGCGTGTCGCAAGAAGATGTCGCTTGCGACACCTTCCCATTGCGGGTCCGATGGAGGGAAATGCCGCCCGATGTCCCCTTGCGCGAGGGCACCATAGAGCGCATCGGTGATGGCGTGCATCGCAACATCGGCATCAGAATGCCCCATAAGAGCTTGATCGTGCGGGATTTTCACGCCGCACAGGATCACGTGATCGCCGGGTCCAAAGCGGTGTACGTCATACCCGTTGCCCAGCCGCACCTTCATCGTGATCTCCCTCATGCTGATACGCGATCTCTAAGCGCAGACGCAGCACAGTGCAAACGAGTCTGCCCACGGATGTTCGGCAGTGATGCCTAATAAATAGGCGCGGTAACGCCGATGGTCTGTTTTTCAGGCTATTATCATTGAACGCGCCGCGATCAGGGCGTAGCTCAATTTCAAAAGGTTAAGGTTGATACCGTTGTCTCGAACGCACCCGCAGAACCTCATATCCCCTCCCGTGTTACTGGCCCCGTTGGCTGGCATTACGGATCTGCCGTTTCGCACACTTGTCTCGTCCTTCGGTGCCGGGCGCGTCGTGTCCGAGATGATTGCGAGCGGCGAGTTTCTGACCGAGCGTCCGGGCACGCGCGAGAAAGCGGAGCTGGGCGCAGGCGTCGCCAATACTTCGGTTCAGTTGGCTGGGCGCACCCCGGAAGCAATGGCAGATGCCGCCAAACTGGTCGAGGCGATGGGCGCGCAAGTCATCGACATCAACATGGGCTGCCCTGCCAAAAAGGTCGTCGGCGGATACTCGGGCTCCGCACTGTTGCGCGACCTGGATCACGCCTGTCGGTTGATCGAGGCTGTTGTGTCCGCTGTGTCGGTCCCGGTCACATAGAAAACACGGCTGGGATGGGATGATGCGTGCCTGAACGCGGCTGAGCTTGCGCAACGGGCCGAACAGTTGGGCATTGCCATGCTTGTCATCCACGGGCGCACGCGGTGTCAGTTCTACAAAGGGCACGCCAACTGGCGGGCCATTCGTGACGTCAAAGACGCCGTGTCGATCCCGGTCATCGCCAATGGTGATATCGTGGATACGCATACCGCCCGGATCGCACTGGCAGAAAGCGGCGCCGACGGTGTTATGATCGGACGTGGGGCCCAGGGCCGGCCTTGGCTTCTGGCGCAAGTCGCCTCCTACATCTTTGGCACACCCGCACCGCAAATCCCGTCCGGTCTTGCTTTGGTCGATATGGTGCAGGGGCATTACGACGCCATGCTGTCTTTTTATGGTAGCGAGCTTGGCAACCGCGTCGCCCGCAAGCACTTGGGCTGGTACATGGACGATGCTCAGACCGATCCCAATGTGCGCCGCGCCATTCTAACGTCTAAAGATCCGGCCTATGTCATGAACGCTTTGCCAGATGCGCTTTTGACCGAGCGAAAGGCTGCTGCATGAACGCGCATCCGCTTGGTCCGAAGGAGGTTGATGGCGCGTCTATCTGGTCATCCTTGCCAGCCCCGGCCATCGTCATTGATGAGTTCGAACGCATCGTTGACATGAACCCGGCTGCCGAAGGGTTTATGAACAACTCTGCCAAATGGCTGCGTGGGCAGCCGATTTGGGACAGGCTGACCGTCGACACCCCGATGGAGAAAAGCCTCGCCCGCGCGCGCAAGAACGGGACACCGTTGTTTGTGCACGACGTGGATGTAGGCCCCGGATCACGCCCACCGCTTGTCTGCAATCTTCAGATCGCACCGGTCCAAGGGTTCGAAGGCTGTATGATCCTGCTGATCAGCCCGCGTGAGCTGGCCGGGCGGGTCAATCAAAGCCAGACGGTCAAATCCGCTGCGAAGTCCGCCATTGGCATGGCCGAAATGCTGGCGCACGAAATCAAAAACCCGCTCGCTGGCATCACAGGTGCTGCGCAACTCTTGAGCATGAACCTGAGCAATGGCGATCTTGAGCTTACAGACCTGATCGTCGAAGAAACACGCCGCATCGTGAAGCTGTTGGGCCAGGTCGAACAGTTCGGCAACCTGTCCGCGCCAGAGCGCGAGGCGGTGAACCTGCACGATGTGCTGGATCGCGTGCGCCGGTCTGCATTGCTGGGTTTCGGCGCGCACATGAAAATTGTTGAGGATTACGACCCGTCTTTGCCCTTGGCCTATGGCGACGCTGACCAATTGCTCCAGGCTTTTATGAACCTCGTGAAAAACGCGTCAGAGGCTGCGAATTCAAAATCGGGCGGCACCATTCGCCTGCACACTTATTACGAACACAGCTACAGTTTGCGCCGGTCCGATGGATCTGGGCAGTCGCTTCCGCTTCAGGTCGAGGTCATCGACGACGGCCCCGGCTTGCCGCCTGATATCAAAGGTGACGTTTTCGACCCATTTGTGTCGGGCCGGGAAAATGGCACCGGACTGGGCCTCGCGCTCGTAAGCAAAATCATTTCAGACCATGACGGGTGGGTGTCTGTCGACTCCGTACCCGGCAAAACCCGTTTTCGCATTTCATTGCCGCAACCCCCTCGCCAGCGAACCGCTTCGCGCAAATCTAAGGAGCCAAACTGATGGATGGCACAGTTCTTGTCGCAGATGATGACCGCACAATCCGCACCGTATTGACGCAGGCGCTGACACGCGCTGGGTGCAAGGTGCACGCAACTTCGTCGCTGACCACGCTTATGCGCTGGGTGGCAGAGGGCAAAGGCGACGTGGTGATTTCGGACGTTGTGATGCCGGATGGCAATGGGCTCGAAATGCTGCCGAAGATTTCACAGGACCGCCCCGAACTGCCGGTGATTGTGATTTCTGCTCAGAACACGATCATGACGGCCATTCAGGCGGCAGAGGCTGAGGCCTATGATTACCTGCCCAAGCCGTTCGATTTGCCTGACCTGATGAAGCGGACTGCGAAAGCGCTCGATACGCGCCTCCGGACGGCGCGCCCCGCGGTGGAGGCGCCCCAGGATGACGGCCCGGACGACCTGCCACTGATCGGCAAAACACCGGCGATGCAGGCGCTCTACCGTCTTGTTGCCAAGGTGATGAACACCGACTTGCCGGTTCTTGTGTGTGGGGAGTCCGGGACTGGCAAGTCGCTGATTGCGCGTGCGCTGCACGATTTTTCCGATCGGCGGTCATTGCCCTTTGTGACGGTCACTGGCGGCGACCTTGCAGATATCGAAGGGCCAGCCCGTATCCTTGCGCGGGTACGCGGGGGGACGTTGTTGATCGACGAACTGGCTGACATCCCGGACGAAGTACAGGCCCGCATCGTGCGCATGATGGATGGACCGGGCGAACACGTTCCACGATTCATTGCCACTAGCCAGACGGACCCGGGGCAGGGCATCTCCAGCAGCGGTGTGCGCGAGGACCTCTATTACCGCATCAGTGGTGCCACCATTTCAGTGCCGTCCTTGCGCGAACGCGTGGATGATATCGCGCTGCTCAGTGAACACTTCCTGACCCGCACCGAACGTGATGGAGGATCAAAGCGCTGGCTGTCGGAAGACGCCGCTGATCTTTTCCGCGCTTACAGCTGGCCGGGCAACGTGCGGCAACTTGAAAATGTGGTGCGCCGACTAAGCCTGACATCCCGCGCCGACGAGATCAGCCGCGCTGAGGTCGAAAACGTGTTAGGCAACCAGCCGGAAACCGGCCCGGTTCTGCGCGGCGGCGATAGTGAGAAACTCAGCGCGTCGGTGGCGCGTCACTTGCGCCGATACTTCGACCTGCATGGAACCATGCTGCCACCTCCCGGCCTCTATCCGCGAATCCTGCGCGAGATTGAGGCCCCGTTGATCGAGATTGCGCTCGAAGCGACGGGCGGAAATCAGGCAAAATGCGCCGATTTGTTGGGGATCAATCGAAATACGCTCAGAAAGAAGATCACCGACCTTGATATTCAGGTGACACGCCGCCGCAAATTGATGTAAAACTGCCACATAATAGTGTTTCGCCGGTGACGCAGTGCGGCGAAGCCACAATATATGGCGGTAGCCGGGCTGCGCGGCACACATCAGTGGGGGTTGGCTGTGGCCACCTGGGCACGCTCATTATCATGGACCCGGCTCAGCCGGATGCGCAGGCAACGGCGCTATCAGAATGCCATGACGCTTGGGCTGGTCGTCCTTGGGCCAATTCTTGCCATCGCCACTGTCCTTGTCTTGGGGCCTCTGGATACTGGGGCAGGCGCGCAGCTTAACCTGCGTTTGGTGCTTCTGGCTGACCTGATTTATGTCCTGCTGCTGGCGGCATTGGTGCTCAGCCGCGTGGCCAGTTTGATTGCCGCGCGACGCGCGAAATCGGCTGGGTCCCGTCTGCACTTGCGATTAACGGGCGCATTTGCGCTGATGGCGCTTTTGCCCACTGTGACAGTTGCGGTGTTTGCGGTTCTAACCATCAACATCGGGCTTGAAACGTGGTTCTCGGAACGTGTGCGCAATGTGGTGGGCGCGTCGCTGTCCGCCGCCGAAGCGTACGAGCAGGAACATCGCGACGGTCTGATCCAGGATGCGCGGGCGCTTGCGGCGTTTCTTGATGCCAATCGCCGTGCGACGTTCATCATGGATGATGGCGAATTGCGCCAAGCGCTGAGCCAAGGGCAGGCGCAAATTCAGCGGGGTTTGCGCGAGGCCTATGTGATCGACGGCGCAGGCGAAATCCGGGCGCGGGGCGAACGGTCGTATCTGTTCGATTATGAACGCCCTGGCGCGTCGAATTTCAGTGAGGCTAATGAGCTTGGCATCTCGCTTGTGCCGGACTGGGACAACAACGAATTCCGCGCTTTACTGCCGCTGCGGGCCTTCACCGACCGCTATCTCTTTATCTCGCGCGAGGTGGATGGCCAGATCCTGAACCTGCTTGACGACACGCAAGAAACGGCGCGGTTTTACCAACAGCAGGAAAACGATCGCGGACGGGTCCTGTTTGACTTTGCGCTCCTTTACCTAGGTTTTGCGTTCCTTCTGATCCTGGCTGCCGTCTGGCTTGGCTTGTGGTTTGCCGAACGTCTCAGCCGCCCCGTAGGGCGCTTGACGGGCGCGGCGCAACGCGTCGGGGCAGGTGATCTGGACGTCAAAGTTGTCGAAGACGACGGCGACGATGAGATTGCCATGCTGGGCCGTTACTTCAACCAGATGACACGACAGCTCAAAGGTCAACGCGAAACGCTTCTCGACAACACCCGCCAGATCGAGCGGCGTCAACGGCTGTTCAACTCGGTACTGACCTCTGTCACGTCGGGCGTTGTCGGGTTGGATGCGGAGTGTCGGGTGACATTCGTCAACCGGTCTGCCGAACGGTTGCTGGGGTGGCATGAAAACCAGAAGTCGGTGCAGATCACTGTCGCTGTGCCTGAATTTGGCCCGCTGTTTGATCGTCTACGCGAGCAGGGGATCGAGACGGCACAGGACGAGATCAAGGTCAGCCGCGAAGGGCGGTTGGAGAACCTTCTGGTGCGGCTGTCAACGCGACGGCGCGAGGACGGAAGTCTCGAAGGCTACGTGGTCGCCTTTGACGACGTGACTGATCTGGTAAGCGCGCAGCGGATGGCAGCGTGGGGCGATGTCGCCCGTCGTATTGCGCATGAGATCAAGAACCCGCTCACCCCGATCCAGTTGTCTGCAGAACGCATTCGCCGCAAGTTCCGCCGTCAGTTAGAAGAGCCAGACGCGAACGATTTGGAGCAGATGACGGATGTTATTGTCCGTCAAACCAACGACTTGCGGCGCATCGTTGATGAGTTTTCAAAATTCGCGCGGATGCCTGAACCGGATCGCAAACCCGAAGACATCGTCGACATTTTGAGAGGGGCGATCCTGTTGCAGGAGACCGGTCAGCCCAATGTGCGGTTCGTGACAGATCTTCCGTCAAACCCAATCCCGGCTGAAATCGATGCGACAATGATTGGCCAGGCATTCACAAACCTCATCAAGAACGCAGGCGAGGCGATTGAGACGTACATTGAGGGCGAGGCACCCGATGGTTTCAAACCGCAGGTTCGGGTGACCTGTACGCAAGACGAGGACGCGTCCGAGATTCGGATCGAAGATAACGGGATTGGCCTGCCTGAAGACACGTCCCGCCTGTTTGAGCCTTACGTGACCACGCGCGAAAAGGGCACCGGGCTCGGCTTGCCGATTGTGAAAAAGATCATCGAAGAACATGGTGGTTCGCTGGTTTTGGAACCGGCGCAGCCCTTTGACGACAGCGGGCGTGTGGGCGCGATGGCGGTCATACGACTGCCGGTGCTTGAAAACCGCAAAGACCAAGACATTCCAAAAGACAGAGCCGCAGCCAGTCCAACGGCGGCGCAAGACGAAACCGCAGAGAGTGATGGATAAAAGACGAGGTTGAGGCAATGAGCGACATTCTGATTGTAGATGACGAACGCGATATCCGGGAATTGATCGGGGATATCCTAGAGGACGAAGGGTACACCACGCGATTGGCGGGGAATTCTTCTGAAGCGATGACAGAGATCAACGCCGAAGAACCGGCGCTCTTGATCCTCGATATCTGGCTGAAAGACAGCAAGATGGACGGGATCGATATTCTCAAGACGGTTAAGCGCGACAACCCGGACGTGCCGGTGGTCATCATTTCGGGCCATGGGAATATCGAAATCGCGGTCGCTGCGATCAAGCAAGGCGCGTATGATTTCATCGAAAAGCCGTTCAACATTGACCAGCTCTTGGTGGTGATCCGCCGCGCGATGGAAACGAGCCGGTTGCGGCGTGAGAACCAAAAGCTCAAACGGCGCGAAACAGATGTGGCGCAGATGGTGGGCGAATGCGCGTCCTATCGGTCTTTGGTGTCAAACCTCGACAAGGTGACCAAATCGAATGGTCGCGTGCTTTTGTCCGGGCCCGCGGGCAGCGGCAAGGAGGTAGCGGCGCGTTACATCCACGCGAATTCCAACCGGGCAAGTGCTCCGTTTGTGACGGTGAACTGCGCCGGGGTTGAACCCGACACGATGGAAGAGGTGCTGTTCGGTCGCGAAACTCCCGAACGCGGGGTTGAGCCCGGCTTGCTCGAACAGGCACATGGCGGTGTTGTTTACTTTGACGAAGTGGCCGACATGCCCATCGGGACGCAGTCCAAGATCCTGCGAGTTCTTGTGGACCAACAGTTCCAACGTGTGGGCGGCGCCGACAAAGTGCGGGTCGACCTGCGGGTAATCTCGTCCACCAACCGCGACCTACAGGCGGCGATTGCCATGGGAACGTTCCGCGAGGAACTGTATCACCGGCTCAACGTGGTGCCGATCACGGTGCCGAGCCTTGAAGACCGGCGCGAAGATATCCCGATGCTGGCGCGGCATTTCATTGAATACTTCAACCAAAGCCAGGGCTTGCCTGGTCGGGGCTTAAGCGCTGATGCAGTGGCGCTTTTGCAGACGATGGTGTGGCCAGGCAACGTGCGGCAGTTGAAAAACCTGGTCGAACGGGTGCTGATCTTGGGCGAAGGGACGGGCGATATTTCGGCCCGCGAACTGCCACAGGACACGGCCCCTGCCACCGAAGAAGAGGGCCGCGTCGTACTGTCGGGGACGCTGGCTACAATGCCGTTGCGCGAGGCGCGGGAGGCGTTTGAACGAGAATACCTGTTGACGCAGATCAACCGGTTCGGCGGCAATATCAGCCGGACAGCGAGTTTCGTCGGCATGGAACGCAGCGCACTGCACCGGAAACTGAAATCACTGGGTGTGGTGACAAGTTCGAAGGCCGGCAGCAGGGTGGCCTATCTGGAGGAGGGGGTCGAAGAGGCCTCTTGACCCGGATAGGTCCGTTTTGGACCCAACGTTTCGCGCGCGAAACATTGGGTCCGGAGTGGACCTATTAAGGGTTTGTTACGGTTGGTTGTTCCGTGAAGGTTTGCAAAATTATGCTTCTTGTCGAAATTTCGCACTACATTCAAGCAAGTATGCTTGACGCCGTCTGACCGATTTTTTTACTGGTAGATCGCAGAATTCCCAGAGTTCTTCTAAGTCTTTAAAGTGAAACGGATTTGTCAGAAACGCGTGAAAAAACGGACTTAGAAACGTTTTCATTTGGAATGCAAGCGACTCATTGTTGTTGTCCCTAACTGGCCGACCGTGTGAGATTAGGTGGCGTCTGTGCATGAGATGCAGCCCCATCTGATAGTAGAATTCTCTTTCTTCGAAGAACCAAGCGGCCCTTTTGACCAAGGTCTCTGCCTTTTCTCGTGGGTGCCCCGCTATGCTTTCAAGAAGTCTCCAAGCGTCCAAAAAAGATGCTTCCAAATCACATTGACTAAAAGCCGAATAGTGCCGAACGAGCGCTTGCTCGGCCTGCTGTCGCCAAGGCAAGCGACGAATGCATTTTCTAATATCTTCAGCTTGCTCTTTTCGTTTGAGTAACTCCGTTGTGGGAACATGCTTCTCAGTTAGATGAACTGGCCATCTGCTATACCAATAGACGTCAGCACTCAGTTTTCCAGTTTTGCTGTGTACTGTCATATGTGGAGCAAGTAAAATCCTATTGATTGGCGTATCAGGATCTTGAGAAATTATAAACTTACCTCTACTCATGAAAATTGAATAAAGGCCAAGTTCTTTTGATATCGCAGTTTCTGCTTTTTCAAACGCATCCCAGATGTTAATCGCTTTCACCGAGCACACACATAGTGGTAATTCCTCAATCCTTTTAACTGACTTGGTCGCGCTATTAGCTCTTTTCTTAAGTTGCGAAGTCCTTTCTTTGCGCGCACGGCGTGCAAACACTGTATTTTGATTGATGTCGAATGATATTGATACGTCGCCCCAGCGCCGGCGACCGTCTACGAGATTTTTGGCGCCCCAAATTGGAAATACAACCTTAAATTCATTGCGCCCTTTATTCCATAAATCAGTCGCGACAGAGTTGCAGTGACCGAGAAACGTGCCTTCCGTCATTTCCTGCTCAGTGTTCATTGCCTTCTTTACAACTTGTCGCACAAATGAATCAGTCTGGTTTTTGGCAAAAACTGCTGTTGTTAGATAACTCTCAAATTCATCAAGAAGGCCAAAGCCGGACAAACTAACTGATCCATCGTCATTTATTTTTCGAATTTCTGACAATTTTTCTAGAATTGGTTGGATATTGAAGCCTTTTTTCTTTCTTATGGTCATACCTTTTGGCCTAATAGCTTGTTTCTTTGTGATACGTTGGCAGGGTTTTTAACATTGCACAATTGCCGTTTCTTTCGCAAAGCACACTAGTAGGTCTGTGCTTCTGCCTATTTTGAGTAGCTTTCGCGAAATAAGGAGCTTTGCTACTAGGAGTAAGGCGACCGCGCATGTGAATGCGCACCCTACGAGTGACCTCCACAATTGACCGCACACCAGACCTCTGCCACACAGAGACCTGCGTCACAGCCAAGGGTAGCGCATGAAGGTTATCATCTGCGGAGCGGGTCAGGTTGGCTGGCAGATTGCGCGGCATCTCTCGGGAGAGCGCAATGACGTGACGGTTGTGGACAACAACGCTGATCTTGTGCGGCGCGCGACAGATTCGTTGGATGTTCAAGGCATATCGGGATTTGCGTCGTACCCAGACATTCTTGACCAAGCCGGCGCGCGGGATGCGGATATGATTATCGCCGCGACGCATTCGGACGAGGTCAATATGGTGACCTGTCAGGTCGCGCATTCAGTTTTTGCCATTCCGCGCAAGATTGCGCGGTTGCGGGCGAAGTCTTACCTGACCGCGATCTACAGCGACCTGTATCGGCGCGATCACATGCCCATCGATGTGGTGATCAGCCCTGAGATGGAGGTGGCTGAGGCCGCGTTGCAGCGCTTGTCTGCCCCGGCTGCGTTCGACACCGAGAAGTTTCTAGACGGTGATGCGGCGCTGATGGGGCTGACGATTGATGATGATTGTCCGATCATTAACACGCCGCTCCGGCAGCTGACCGACCTTTTCTCGACTTTGCGATCTATCGTTGTTGGGATCCGTCGGGAGGGCACGCTGTTTGCGCCGGAGTCGGGGGATCAGATTTTCCCAGGCGATGCCTGTTACGTCATGGTGCACAACGAGGACGTACGGCGGACGCTTGAAGTGTTTGGCAAGACCCTTCGCAAGCAAGAACGTGTGGTTATTATTGGCGGTGGCAATGTTGGGCTCACCGTGGCGAAAGAGCTTGAGGCGCGGGCGGATCGTATTCGCGCCAAGGTGATCGAACGCAGTCGGGTGTGTGCGGAAAAGGCGGCTGAGGCGTTGGAGCGGACGATTGTACTGCACGGGGACGGGCTTGACGTGACGCTGTTGTCGGAAGCCAATATCGAACGCGCGGACGCTGTTCTGTGCGTGACGGATGACGACAAGGTCAACATGTTGGCGGCTGTCCGCGCAAAGTCCGAAGGGTGCCCGATGGCGATTGCGCTGATCAACGATCCGACGCTTGAACCATTGATGGAGCCGCTGGGGATCGACGCCTATATTAACCCGCGCTCGGTCACGGTCAGCTCAATTCTCAAACACTTCCGCCATGGTCGTGTACGCACAGTGTACTCTATCGGCGATGCAGAGGCGGAAGTGATCGAGGCGGAGGTGCTGTCGACCTCACCCATGGCCGGTCAGAAGATGCGCGATATTGATTTTCCAGAAGGGGTCATCGTGGGGGCGGTGCGCAAGGGCGACAAGGTTGTGCGGCCGACAGGAGAGATGATGGTCGAAGAAGGCGATCAGGTCGTGATCTTTGCCTTGGCCGAAGATGTCGCAGAGGTTGAGCGCCTGCTTCAGGTCTCGATCGACTTTTTCTAGTCGATGGGGCTGCTCTATCGTCTGCCGCTTATGCTGCTGCTCATCGGGGTGGCATCGGTATCAATGATTGTGCCCGCGTCTGTGGCATTGTGGAACGAGTCATTTCACGATGCGCGCAGTTTTTTCTACGCCGGCTTGATTGGCCTTATCCTGTGTACATTGGTGTCATTGGCATTGGCGAACCGTCCTCATAACCAGAATGCCATTCGTCAGTTGCTGGCGCTGTTGGCGGCATTTCTTGTGCTGCCCGCGGTGTTGGCTGTGCCGTATTATGAGGCGATTCAGACCACCAGCTACCTGAATGCCTATTTTGATATGGTGTCGAGCTTGTCGACGACCGGTATGCCGCTGTTCCCCCCGGAACGTTTATCGATGTCTGAACACCTTTGGCGTGCACAGGTCGGCTGGATGGGGGGCTTGCTTGTCTGGGTGGCTGCGGCGGCGATATTGGCACCTTTGAACCTTGGGGGTTTCGAAGTGACGTCGCTTCGGGAACCTGGGCAAGACCTTGTTGCTGGGGCCGCGCGAAACGATACCGCGAATCCGGCCAGTCGTTTGGCGCGAAGTGCAAGTGTGTTGGTGCCCGCCTATGCCGCTTTGACGATGGCGCTGTGGCTGCTTTTGGTGATTGTGGGCGACACACCGTTTGTGGCGTTGACCCATGCGATGAGCATCATGTCGACCTCTGGCATTTCCCCGGTGGGCGGGACGGAGGGTGCCGCCAGTGGTTTTACCGGCGAGGCGATTATGGCTCTGTTCCTGCTTTTTGGTCTGTCGCGGATGACGTTTTCGCAAGACACGGGTGCGCCACAGCAACGTGGGTTGATTTACGATCCAGAGTTTCGATTGGGCATTGCCATTGTCCTGGCGATCCCGACGGTCCTGTTCCTGCGCCATTTCTTTGCGGCATTGGACATCGGCGATCAAAACAACCTCATAGCGGCCTTACGGTCAATTTGGGGCGCTGCATTTACCGTGCTGTCGTTTCTGACCACAAACGGCTTTGTCAGCGTGGATTGGGACAATGCGCAGGCGTGGTCGGGGCTTGAGACGCCGGGCCTGATCCTGATGGGTGTTGCCATGATTGGTGGCGGGGTGGCGACCACGGCGGGGGGCGTCAAGCTGCTTCGGGTCTTTGCGCTGCTTATCAACGGCATGCGAGAGGTGGACCGGCTTGTCCATCCATCCTCTGTCGGGCGGTCAGGTCTCGTGTCGCGCCGCACACGGCGGGAGGGGGCGTTTATCGCATGGGTGTTCTTTATGATCTTCGCGATCACGCTGGCCGCGACCACGACAGCGTTCGCCGCCTTTAACATTCCCTTTGAACAGTCTCTGGTTCTGGCTGTAGCCAGTTTGACCAATTGTGGACCATTGATTGAGGTGGTTCAGGCAGGCCGGTTGAACCTGATAGAATTGGGTGCTGGTCCGAAAGTGGTGGCGTCTCTTGCTATGGTGATGGGACGGCTCGAACTTTTGGCACTTGTGGTTCTTGTGACGCCAGATATTTGGCAGGAATGATCCAACCGACGTGGTTCGGAGGAGCATCAGACAAATTCGTTGTTTTTCCTCTGGAATTTCCGGAAACCCCACGACATAGTGCAGGCGACGACAGTACCCGCCCCGGCAAAAGCAAGAATAAAGGCACCCACCATGGCATCCGACAAGCAGAATCTTCAGGACGCGTTTCTCAATCACGTCCGCAAGACAAAGGTGCCGGTGACGGTGTTTTTGATCAACGGCGTGAAGCTTCAGGGCGTGATCACATGGTTTGACAATTTCTGTGTCTTACTGCGCCGCGATGGGCAATCTCAGCTTGTGTACAAGCATGCGATTTCAACCATTATGCCAGCTCAGCCGATCAACCTGTATGACGGCGAAGGCGAAAGTTGAAAGAACACAAGGCGCATGTGACCCGCGCCTGGGTCCTGCATCCTGACGTCACCAGTGATCGGACGCGGCGGGCGGCGGAACCGGCTTTGGACGAGGCTGTGGCGCTGGCAGCGGCCTTGCCCGGACTTGAGGTGATCGGGTCTGACGTGGTGCGTTTGCCCAAGCCGCAGCCGGGGGCTTTGTTTGGGTCAGGCAAGATTGACGAATTGGAAGCCGTGTTCAAGGCCCAGGACATTGAGCTTGTGTTGATTGACGGTCCTGTCACGCCAGTGCAGCAGCGCAATCTGGAAAAGGCGTGGGGGGTCAAACTGCTCGACCGCACCGGGCTGATCCTTGAAATTTTCAGTGATCGCGCCGCGACCCGCGAAGGTGTTTTGCAGGTCGAAATGGCTGCACTCAGCTATCAGCGAACACGGCTTGTGCGGGCCTGGACTCACCTTGAACGCCAGCGTGGTGGATTGGGGTTTGTCGGCGGTCCGGGCGAGACCCAGATCGAGGCAGACCGGCGTGCAATTGATGATCAGTTGGTGCGTCTGCGACGGCAGTTGGAAAAGGTCGTCAAAACCCGTGGTCTGCACCGGGCAGCGCGGGCCAAGGTGCCGTATCCGATTGTCGCATTGGTCGGTTATACAAACGCTGGCAAGTCCACGCTGTTCAACCGTTTGACGGGGGCAGAGGTGATGGCGAAGGACATGTTGTTTGCCACGTTGGACCCGACGATGCGGTCGGTCCGCTTGCCGTACGGCCCCGATGTCATTCTGTCGGACACTGTCGGATTTATATCCGACCTGCCAACGGAACTCGTTGCGGCATTCCGTGCGACGCTAGAAGAGGTGCTGGCCGCCGACCTGATCTTACACGTGCGCGATATCAGTCATGACGAAACCGAAGAGCAAGCGCAGGACGTGCGTGACATTCTGAATTCGCTCGGCGTGACAGAGACGACGCCGATGATCGAGGTTTGGAACAAGCTCGACGTAATGACGGGTGAAGAGCGTGAGGCCATGATCACGCGGTCTGATCGCGAAGAGTCTGTGTTTGCCACGTCCGCGTTGACCGGTGAAGGACTGGACGCGCTTCTCGCGGCGGTCAATCAGTCGCTGGAAGGCGAGCGGCGGGAAGACGTGTTGCATCTGGGGTTTGAGGACGGTCGCAAGCGCGCGTGGCTGTTCGAAAAAGCGGTTGTCGAAGACGAACAGCAAGACGAGACAGGCTATCACTTGCGCGTCAGGTGGTCAGCCAAAGACGCACGGCAGTTCGAAACGCTTTAGGTGGTTGCCCCGTACGGTCTACTTTTAAGCTTGCTACTGTCGCACAAGCCGCGTGATCCCCACTGAGGCCGCGCGCGCAAGTCCGGCATCCAAGGACATTGGAATGTACTCTCCGCGCCGCCAGAGAATGCCCATATTGTCGTAGTGGCGTGACAGGAAATGCCCTGATTGCCCTGTCGCAAGGATGTAGACGGAACTGTCGGGGTCGGCGAAATCATAGACGCCGCGATAGCCCGCACCGTGTACGTTTTCGAACGGGGCTGGGTCTTTGCCCGACGCTCTCCCGCGCATCAAAGTATGGTCCCCTCCGGATGTACTTTGGCGGATATTGACGAAGTAGCGCAGGATGGGGATGTCGCCCAAAACAGGGTGGTCATGGGTCGCCTGATGCGCGTCCCCCCAACGAAGGGATTCAAGCGCTGTGCCGTATGTTTCGGAAATCCAGACAAGCGCATCGTCCAACGCCAGACGGGAAATGTCGGCGCAGGTTTCGACAACGGCAGAACGGATCACATCACACCACGCACTGGCTCCGTCGACGTCGCGGTAGACACGTTCGATGAAGAGAGGCTCAACGCGGTTAAATTTGGCGGCAAGAGGGCCAAGGTCATCCTGGATCAGGCGTTCCTGCAAGGCGCGCAACCAGGCTGAATAGATCAGCGGTTCCGGCAGATGTTCGTTCATCTCACCGTTCCAATTGGCTAAGAGTGCCAGTGCGCGTTGGCGCAATCGTTCCGGTGTTCCGTCGGGGGCGGCTTCGCCTGTGAACCAAAGGTCAGCGCCGATCAGGGGCAGCAAGGATCGGGCGGTGATCGACACAGTGTCGAGCTGCGCTTCGATAAAGCTGTCGCGCGTGTGAACTTCGCGGCCTTGCATCAGACCTTCCCAGCGCATCACACGTTGACTGTCACCCCAGTCGAAACTGACATGCAGTGGGAACGGGCGGTCGACGATCTTGTTGTTCGTATTGCCAACGATGCCGCCGACGGGGTCGCGAAACACCGGGTTGGCGTCGTTCGGGAAAACGCCTTGCCAGCGGTTCTCAGCCCGCCATCCAAGGGAGGGTAAGCGCCCTTGGCTTAGGTGGCGTTCGTCGCGGCGAGGCATTGCACCGACCAGTTTCATGGCGATGCTGCGTTCGTCAATGACCGTCAGGTTTTGCGACGGCGCGATATAGGCTTCGGACGCTGTCAGCGCGTCGTCAACGGACGTGGCAAACATCAAAGCGATCGCTGCGGACATGGACGTGTCTCGCGGGCTGAGCGCTGTCCAACCCAGTGCTGCCACATGACCCAGCGGGGTGACGCTTGCCAGATCAAATTGCGTGCCGGGCAGAACTGGACCGTTGTCCGTCCATCGTTGTGTGAGTGTGACGGGGCTTTCGTCGCGGATTTCGATAATAGAACTGCGGGTGGCAAACTTCTTAAACCCGTCCGGAGTGCGGTATTCTTCACGATTGTCCGGGTTCAGCTCTTCGATGAAGATGTCCTGATCATCAAGGTAAGACGATGTCAGCCCCCAGGCGATGTGTTCGGACCGACCGGCCATGATGGCGGGAATGCCCGGAATTGTCGTGCCGATGACGCCCCCCACCGACAACTGTAGCCGGGCGAGGTACCACGTTGCAGGCGCGGTGAACCCCAGATGCGGGTCATTGGCCAGCAGCGTTGATCCGGTGGCAGAACGGCTGTCATTGGCAGCCCAGGCATTGGACGCACCTGCCAGCCCACGCTCGGGCACGGGCCACAGCATCGGTGGCTGCGATGCCTGCGCGAACTGGACTCTGTTGGCGGCACCCGGAACAAGCTGTGCATACTCCGGCAGTGCTGCGATGCCTTGGCCCGGGATATCGGGAAGCAGGTCAGCCAGACGGTTTTCGTCCGGCAACAACAAAGACGTGCGGGCGCGCAGCACTTCCTCGCTCAGGTGGCCCGACAATTGCAGCGCCATCAGTTTGATGATCGCCAGGGAATCCGCAGGCTGCCACGGTGCCAGAGGTGCGTTGAACAGAAAGAATTCCGGTGCGCCGCGACCGAGGCTGTCGCGGTTAATTTCGGTAATCCGGGCATTCACGCCTGCCGCGTAGGAGTCGAGCGCGTCGCGCGTGCGTGCGTCTTGTGCCTCAACCGATTGCACAGCCAGCGGATAGATATCCAGTCGCCGCAAAAGTTTGTCTGTCTCGACAGTGCGTGCGCCAAACAGCTCGGACAACCGCCCCTGCGCGGTGCGGCGCATGAGTGTCATCTGCCACAACCGGTCCTGGGCATGTGCATATCCCAGCGCGAAAAACGCGTCGCGGTCTGAGGCCGGAAAGATATGCGGGACGCCGGAATTGTCGCGCACGATCTCAACATCAGCGGTCAGTCCCGAGACTGGAACAACGTTGTCATAATCGGGGAGCGACCGCGATGCGAGGTAGTAGACCGACACCACGGCAATCACCCCAACGACCAGCGTTGCGGTTGTGATCCAAACCAAAGCTCGGAAGATCAACGCCACGGTTTTAGGGCCTTTCGGGTTGGTTTTGTTCGCACGATAATGATCGTGGCCATCGCCTACAGAACACACAAGCCCTTGCCAAGGGGCCGGTGCCGCGTCAGGTAGTTGCTGCAAGATTGCATGACGCATGAGGGGAGCAGATCAGATGGCGAAAGTTGCATTTTTGGGCCTTGGGGTGATGGGATATCCGATGGCCGGGCATTTGAAGTCCGCAGGCCACGACGTGACGGTGTACAACCGGACAGGGGCCAAGGCCGAAGCTTGGAGTGCAGAACACGGTGGTGGTCATGCCGCGACGCCTGGCAAGGCGGCTGCGGGCTGTGACTTTGTGATGTCATGCGTTGGCAATGATGATGACCTGCGATCGGTGTGCCTTGGCGATGATGGGGCGTTTTCTGGGATGGCCGAAGGGTCGGTTTTTGTGGATCACACCACGGTGTCCGCCAAAGTCACGCGCGAGTTGTATGAGGCCGCAGCAGAGCGTGGTATTGCGTTCATCGACGCACCGATCTCTGGCGGGCAAGCGGGCGCCGAAAACGGCGCGCTGTCGGTGATGTGTGGCGGTGATCAGGCGGTTTTTGACAAAGTGGCGCCGGTGATCGATGCTTATGCCAAGATGTGCCGCCTGATCGGTGACAGTGGTGCCGGGCAAATGACCAAGATGTGCAACCAGATTGCCATTGCCGGTCTCGTCCAGGGCTTAAGCGAGGCGCTGCATTTTGCCGAAAAGTCAGGTCTGGATGGGCGCGCTGTGGTTGAGGTGATCAGCCAGGGTGCTGCGGGGTCATGGCAGATGTCGAACCGCTATGAGACGATGATTGATGACGAGTTTGACCACGGCTTTGCTGTGGACTGGATGCGCAAAGACCTTGGGATCTGCCTCGACACCGGGGACGAGGTCGGAGCGTCTTTGCCGGTCACTGCGTTGGTCGACCAGTTCTACAAGGACGTCCAAAAACTGGGTGGCGGGCGTTGGGACACGTCGAGCCTTATCAAGCGCTTGCGCGCGATGGGGTAGGATATCGATGTGTTGACGTATGGCTGGGGGCTCTGCCCCCAGACCCCCGGGATATTTTTGGCCGGAAGAAAAAGCGGTATTACTCTGTGTCGGTTGCCCGGAGCGACAGGATCGCAATGATGCCGATTACGCAAAGTCCGGTGACTGCGGCGTTGAGCGGGCCGGTGTTGGCGACGATTACAGCAACCAAGGCCCAGATCACAGTGATGCCGTATTCGGGTGCGCGGTGCAGGCGGTATTGGGCGACCATCGCGATGACCAGCCCAAGCGACAATGCAACCAGCGCTGCGAGTGTGCCGGACAAAACACCATACCCGCCCAGCATGAGGCCAATCGACACGGACGATGCCGCTGTGAGCCAACCGGCATAGATGGCCACGGGGGCCTGTTGCCACCAGCGGTCGGTGTCGCCGACACGAAACAGGCTGAGCAGAGCGGAACCCAGCATCACCCAGATGAGAATGGTGGCCAGCGCCGGAGAGACATTGGCAATCGGAAGCCAGGTGGCCCCGACGGCAAGGCTGACAAACAAGGGAGGGCGCATTGCCGACCAGTCCGGGTCATCGCTGCGCCGGAGCAGGCCAAACACCGATCCAGCGATGAGCCAGACATAGATCAGCCCCCAGATCGAAAACGCGTAGCCCGCCGGTTGGACCGGCGGGTCGTCTTGTGGCACCGGGAATTGATCCGGTTCAAACCCGTTGAACCCTTGGGTGAACCAAGGGGATGCAGCAAATACCAGCGCTGCGAGAAGAACCAGACCTGACCAGATGCGTGCCATCGGTTAGACCATCTCTCCATCCGCAGAGATGCGCGTCTTACCACCAAGCCAAGGATGCAAGGCTTCTGGCAGGGTGACAGAGCCATCCGCCTCTTGCCCGTTTTCCAGGACAGCAATCAGGCAACGTCCGACGGCGAGGCCAGACCCGTTGAGCGTGTGCACAAATTCGGGTTTGCCGCCCTCGGCTGGTTTGAAACGCGCATTCATGCGACGGGCCTGAAAATCGCCGCAGACCGAGCAAGAGCTGATCTCGCGATACGTATTCTGGCCGGGCAACCAAACTTCAATGTCATGCGTGCGGCGCGCGCCAAAGCCCATATCGCCGGTGCAAAGCACCACGGTGCGGTACGGTAGGCTGAGTTTTTCCAAAATGCCCTGCGCGCAGGATGTCATGCGATCCAACTCATCCCGGCTGTGATCCGGGTGGGTGATCGACACCATTTCAACCTTTTCAAACTGGTGCTGGCGCAACATGCCCGATGTGTCACGCCCTGCACTGCCGGCCTCAGAGCGGAAACACTGGCTGTGCGCAACATAGCGGCGGGGCAGGTAGCTTTCTTCAACCGTCAACCCGTTGACGATATTGGTCAGGGTCACTTCGGATGTGGGCACCAGCCACCAGCCATTTGTGGTCTGGTAGCTGTCTTCGCCAAACTTGGGCAGTTGTCCGGTGCCGTACATCATATCGTCGCGGACAAGAACCGGGGTCCATGTCTCGGTCAGGCCGTTCTCGCTGATATGCGTGTCGAGCATGAATTGCGCCAGCGCGCGGTGCACGCGGGCTACGGCGCCCGACATCACGACAAAGCGCGACCCGGACAGCTTTGCGGCAGTCTCAAAGTCCATACCAGGCTGAACGCCTGTGATATCGAAATGCTCTTTGGGGGCAAAATCGAACGTCTTTGGCGTGCCCCAACGGTGCACTTCGACGTTATCGTCTTCATCCGCACCGTCGGGCACGTCGTCAAACGGCAGATTGGGCAGTCCCATCAGCAAGGTGGTGAGTTTTTCATCAAGCTCTTTCGCGCTGGCTTGCATGTCGGCAACAGCGGTTTTCTTGGCCGCCACTTCGTCGCGCAAACGTGCAAATTCCGCCTCGTCGCCGGATGCCTTGGCCTTGCCAATCTCCTTGGCCGCTTTGTTCTGATCTGCCTGCGCAGTTTCTGCTTCGAGGATTGCGGCCCGGCGCGCTTCGTCGATGCCGAGGATGTCAGAGGAGACCGGATCCAACCCACGGCGCGACAGCGCTGCGTCGAACGCAGCGGGGTTTTCGCGGATGGCTCGGATATCGTGCATCGGTCTTATCCTTCTGACTCGGTGTTGGTTCGGCGGCCTTATGCACTGGAACGCAGGTACATGGTAGGGGGCACTGAAACCCTTTGCCGATGCAGCGACTTCCGTCGACGCGTCGTGGCACCTGATCATGTTTGTGCTGCGCTAGTCGAGACGCGACACCGGCACGGCAAGGGCCCCGTTTCGGCCCATGGCACTGACGATGGCTGTCACGGACCATCCATCAGACGTTTGGGTCAGAACCGGACTGCCAGAGTTGCCCGGCAAAACCGCACAATCGAGTTGTATGATGTTAGACAGTCTCTCACTTTCGCAATTGAAGGCGGCGCCAAGCATATGCGGTCGTTTCGTCGAATACCCTACAATGCCAAACGGCGCGTCGCCGCTTGCTTTCAAGATGGGCAGGGGGGCCACTGCGGCTGCGCGTTCCAGTGTTAGGAGGGCAATGTCGTACCGGATGTTCAAGCCGCCCGTGGCGTAGGCATCCGGATGCACCCAAATGGATTTCACGGTCACGGCGTCTGCGGCCTCACCGCGCAGCCATCCGGCAACAAAGGTGAAATCCGCGGGTTTGGCCACTGTGCCATCCGGTTCAGCGACGCAATGGGCTGCGGTGAGGACCTGATCTGGGGCGATCAGAACGCCAGAGCACATGTCGCGTTTGCGATACCCGGAGGAGTTGATGCGTCCGACTGCCTGCCAGTCTGCGTGATCTGCGGCAGGCAAGACTGCCAGTTCGGCAGCGCCCACCGGCAGGGCCAACACAAGGGCAATAACGAACATCAAACATCGTCTCATGAGCCAGTTAAGCCGCAGATTTGCGCGGGCTACAACCGGTGCTGACCCGACAGCCTTTGCAAAATCGGGTCTTATCTGCATGTTGCCTGCCGTGTCGCTCTGAACCTGCCTTGCAAACACTGGGGCGGCACCATAGGTTCCGGCAAAATTTGCGGCAGCAACATGCGGGACAAAACCCGCGCATCTTTAAGGAGCCACGCCCATGGAAGGCAGCGCAATCGCACAGTTCATTCCTCTTATCCTGATCTTTGCGATCATGTATTTCCTCCTCATCCGCCCCCAGCAGAAGAAGATGAAAGAGCATCAGAAGATGGTCGAAGGCCTGCGTCGTGGCGATGTTGTGATCACCCAAGGTGGGTTGATTGGCAAAGTGGTTAAGGTCAAGGAAAACAACGAATTGGACGTTGAGCTTTCCGAAGGCGTCAAGGTGCGTGTGGTGCAAAACACAATTGCGCAGGTTGTGTCGAAAACCGAACCTGCTAACACGTAATCTGATCTCACTTTTCGGACGTCTCGCACATGCTTCAGATCGATCTGTGGAAGCGCCTTTTGATCTGGACCACTGTCGCGGTCGGACTGATTTTGGCGATGCCCAACACGTTCTACCCAAGGGTGGAACAGCACAACGACGCTGTTGCGGCGATGGAGCTGCAGGGGGAGACGCCCGAGCTGTTGGAGCAAGCAGCAGGCTGGCCGTCGTTCTTACCATCCGGCCTGGTCAACCTTGGACTTGATCTGAGGGGTGGCGCGCATTTGCTTGCCGAAGTGCAGGTGGACGACGTCTATGCCGCCCGGCTTGAAGCGCTCTGGCCCGAAGTCCGGGATATCCTTAGACCGGAACGCGCGACCATTGGTACAATTCGATTGCAACCATCTGCCGCAGATGAATTGCGGGTGCGGATTTCTCAGCCTGAAAACATGGCGCGCGCCTTGGAGTTGGTTCGGAGGTTGGCGCAGCCTGTGGTATCGCTGACTGGTGCGTTGAGCAACGATCTTGAGGTGAGCGCGGACGGATCGGACATCGTCGTGCGGCTGTCGGAGGCAGAGCAGATTGCCACTGACGAGCGCACGATGCTGCAAAGCCTTGAAATCATTCGCCGCCGGATTGACGAGGTTGGCACGCGCGAACCAACGATCCAGCGTCAGGGCAGCGAACGGATTCTCATCCAAGTACCCGGTATCGGCTCTGCGGCAGAGCTCAAGGAAATCATCGGAACAACAGCGCAGTTGACCTTCCAGCCTGTCATCGGGCGCGGGACAGACCAAAACGCGTCGCCCGGTGTTGGCAACGAAATCCTCCCGTCTTTGGACGAAGGCGGCATCTTCTACACGCTCGAACAAGCTCCGGTTGTGACAGGGGAAGAACTGGTCGATGCTCAGCCTGCGTTCGACCAGAACGGTCGTCCCGCGGTCAATTTCCGCTTCAACCCGACAGGTGCCCGCAAGTTTGGTGACTATACAGCGGCCAATATCGGCAATCCGTTTGCAATTGTTCTGGACGACGAGGTGATCTCGGCCCCTACGATCCAGAGCCACATTCCGGGTGGATCGGGCATCATCACCGGAAACTTCTCGGTCGAGGAAAGCACGCAGCTTGCCGTTCTGCTCAGAGCAGGGGCGTTGCCTGCGGGTCTGGAGTTTCTAGAAGAACGCACGATTGGCCCGGAACTGGGCCAAGACAGTATCGAGGCGGGGCGGATCGCGACGATCATCGCCTTTGTCGCAGTCCTTGTCTTCATGGGGTTGAGCTATGGCCTATTTGGTATCTTTGCCAACGTTGCGTTGATCGTAAACATCGGCTTGATCTTTGGCCTGCTGAGCCTGATCGGTGCGACGCTGACATTGCCGGGAATCGCCGGGATCGTTCTGACCGTCGGGATGGCGGTGGATGCCAATGTGCTGATCTTCGAGCGCATACGCGAAGAACTGAAAACTGCGAAAGGGCCTGCTCGCGCCATTGAACTTGGCTACGAAAAGGCGCTGTCGGCCATTTTGGACGCCAACATCACCACCTTCATCACCGCTGTGATCCTGTTTGTCATGGGCTCTGGCCCAGTACGCGGGTTTGCCATCACGCTTGGCCTTGGCATTCTGACCTCGGTCTTCACGGCGATCTTCGTCACCCGGCTTTTGATCATCATGTGGTTCGAACGCCGTCGCCCCAAAACAATTGAGGTCTGACATGCGTTTGCGATTGGTCAAGCAGGGTACAAACTTTGACTTCTTCAGCCGCTGGAAGCTGTGGTTTGGCATTTCCGCGTTTTTGATGGCGCTGTCCTTTGTGTCTTTCTTCCTGCAAGGGTTGAACTACGGCATCGATTTCCGTGGTGGGACAACCATCCGAACGGAAAGCGCGCAGCCGGTTGATGTTGGTCTCTATCGCGACGCGATTGGGGTTTTGGGACTTGGGGATGTCACCATTTCTGAAGTGTTCGACCCGACGTTTGGACCCGAGCAAAACGTGGCCATGGTCCGCATTCAGGCGCAGGAAGGCGAGGAAGCGGTCAGTACGGCCGTGATCCAGCAGGTGGAAGCCGCCTTGGGCGAAGTGGTGCCGGATATTCAGTTTGTGTCTGTGGAATCCGTTGGCCCGAAAGTGTCAGGCGAATTGATCCAGACGGCGGCAATTGCTGTGGTGCTCGCGATTGGTGCGGTTCTGATCTACATCTGGCTTCGTTTCGAATGGCAGTTTGCGTTAGGGGCCGTGGCGGCCCTTGTGCATGACGTGATCCTGACCATCGGGATATTCTCGGAGCTTCAGATCAAGTTCGACTTGGCCATCATTGCGGCGCTGCTGACGATTGTGGGCTATTCGCTGAACGACACGGTGGTTGTGTTTGACCGGGTGCGCGAGAACCTGATCAAGTACAAAAAGAAGGACCTCAAAGAGGTTCTGAACATCTCGATCAACGAAACCCTCAGCCGGACATTCATGACCTCGGCCACCACCCTGTTGGCGCTGATCGCGCTTTTCGTGCTGGGTGGCGACGTGATCCGTGGGTTCGTCTTTGCGATGATCTGGGGTGTGATCGTGGGTACATATTCGTCGATCTTTGTCGCATCCGCGATCCTGCTTTGGCTAGGTGTGAAACGGGATTGGTCCAAGCCGACCGACACCACCGGCAACCAGTTTTCCAACGTAGATGCCTGAGATCGTAACAGCCGCGCTGGAGATAGCGGGGCTGGGCTGGCTACTCTTGATCGCTTTGGTAGCTGGCATTGTGTACGGCTTTGCCGGGTTCGGGGCGGCGTTAATCTACATGCCGGTTGCCGTTGTTTTCCTGCCGCCCGCCGTTGCCATTGCTGCGTTTTCGGTGTCAGCGCTGTCGTCCTTTATAACAGTTGTTCCGAAAGCGTTGCCTTTGGTGGATCGCAAGGCCGTGACGATGTTGATCGTGTCGGCGACGCTGTCGGCGTCGCTCGGCATCTGGGTTCTGAGCATCACAGACGTCACGATCATCCGTTGGTGCGTTGTCGTAATCTGCGCCACCACTTTGGCCGCGCTGATTGCCGGGTGGCGGTATAGCATCACGCCGGGCACGCGGACGCGGGTCGGGATCGGCTGTGCCGCGGGTTTTGTGGGTGGGGTCAGTGGGTTGACCGGCCCGATCATGGTGCTGTTTCAGCTTGCGGGCAAAGACAACCCTGCCACAACGCGGGCGACAACCATTGTCTTTCTGACGTTGACCAGCCTTTTGATGCTGCCTTTGCTGTATTTTCAAGGGTTATTGACGGCGACCGCGCTGGTACTTGGCGCTTTGCTTTTGGTGCCATATGGGTTTGGCGCGGTTGTGGGGCAGTCGTTGTTCACACCCGGACGAGAGCGATTTTATCGCATCGTGGCCTATATCATTATTGGTGCAGCAACGCTGGCAGGCCTGCCGATATGGGATCAGATCTAAGGACAAGACATGCGGTTGAATGAAGTTGTTTATACCGATGCGGAACCCGTTGAAGGGTACGGTCCCGGCTTTTTTCGAATTGGTGGGCAAAAGCACGATGCGCCCCTTTTGACTTGGGCGAAAGGCATACAAAGCTGGGGTGGATATTCTGACACCAAGGCGCTTGAGGCCTTGGCCGCCGAAGTGGATGTTCTGTTCATCGGAACTGGCACAGAGATTGCCCATATACCCGCGGAACTGCGGGTCGCACTCGAAGCGGTGGGTTTGGGTGTCGAAGTGATGAATTCTCCTGCTGCGTGCCGGACATACAACGTGCTTCTGTCCGAGGGGCGCCGAGTCGCTTTGGCGCTTCTTCCCGTCGATTGAGGCTTGCGCAGATGCGATGACGCATCTGTTCGTTTCCGTGACCGGAAACGCAACCGCGCCCCAAGCGACACTTTCACACTTTTCGCTGTCTCGTCCGTGCTTTAAGCCCGAAGCATGACTTTGAGCGCACGCGACCTGACAGTGACCCGTGGCGGGATGGCGATCCTCGAAGGGGTGTCGTTTGATTTGTCAGAGGGAGAGGCGCTTGTTCTGCGCGGGCCGAACGGCATTGGCAAAACCACACTTCTGCGCAGTGTCGCAGGTCTGCAGCCGGTCGAGGCCGGTGAGGTCACAGGAGCCGAAGATCAGGTCGCCTATGCGGGGCATTCAGATGGCGTTAAAGCGATGCTCAGCGTGACCGAAAACCTCACGTTCTGGGCTTCGGTGTTTGGTGTCGCAAACATCGCGCCAGCTTTGGCGGCTTTCGATCTGGTCGACTTGAAATCCCGCCTGGCCGGCACGCTGTCGGCAGGTCAGAAACGCCGCCTTGGGCTGGCGCGGCTGATGGTGACCAATCGTCCAATTTGGGTGCTAGACGAACCGACGGTGTCGCTGGATGCTGCATCGGTTGCGTTGTTTGACGAGGCCGTGCGCCGACATCTGGGGTCTGGCGGAAGTGCCTTGATGGCGACCCATATCGACCTTGGATTGTCTGAGGCGCGTGTGCTTGATCTTGGTCCGTATAAGGCCAGCCCATCCGCGCGGCAAATGGATGAGGCGTTCTTGTGAGAGCGTTACTGTACCGCGATCTTATTTTGGCAATTCGTGCCGGAGGTGGGTTTGGCCTCGGTCTTGCGTTCTTTCTGATTGTAACGGTTCTGGTGCCGTTCGGTGTTGGCCCGCAAAGCACGCTCTTGCGCGAGATCGCACCCGGTATCCTGTGGATCGGCGCGCTTTTGGCGTGTTTGCTGTCGCTCGACCGAATTCTGGCGCTGGATTGGGAGGATGGTTCGCTTGATCTTTTGGCCACCGCACCTCTGCCTTTGGAAGCGGTGGTCGCGATAAAAGCGCTGGCGCATTGGATCACAACTGCCTTGCCGCTTGTGCTGGTTGCCCCTGTGCTGGGTGTTTTGTTGAACCTGCCTGCGACTGGCTACCTGTGGGTGGTGATTAGCCTTGCGGTTGGCACCCCAGCGTTGAGCGTCATTGGCACGTTTGGCGCGGCTTTGACTGCTGGACTTAAGCGCGGGGGCCTGCTGATGTCACTGCTTGTCCTTCCGCTTTACGTGCCAACGCTCATCTTTGGGGCAGAGGTTGCGCGGCGCGGGGCGGACGGGCTGACGGTGCAATCACCGCTGATGCTGCTGGCTGGGATCAGCTTTGGTGTGATGGCACTTTTGCCGTTTGCGAGCGCTGCAGTTTTGCGGATAAATCTGCGGTAACGCGTCGCTTGTTTCGGATTTGAATTGAAGGCGCGGAGAAAAGTCCCTACCTCACGCCTATGTCTTTGTGGGAATACGCAAATCCTGTGAAATTCATTCGCACCACCGACAAGGTGTTGCCGTGGGTTTGGGTGTTGTGCGCAGCGACGCTCGGCACTGGACTGATCTGGGGCTTTTTCTTCACGCCAGACGACTTCCGGATGGGGTCCACCGTCAAGATCATCTACATCCATGTGCCGTCCGCTTTGATGGCGATTAACGCGTGGCTGATGATGCTGGTCGCGTCGCTTATCTGGATTGTGCGACGGCACCACGTGTCGGCCCTTGCTGCGCGGGCGGCGGCTCCTGTGGGTGCTGTGATGACGCTGATCGCGCTTGTGACGGGCGCCTTCTGGGGGCAACCCATGTGGGGTACGTGGTGGGAATGGGACCCGCGCCTAACATCCTTCCTGATCCTTTTTCTATTCTACCTAGGATACATTGCGCTTTGGGAAGCGATCGAAAACGATGACACCGCGGCTGATCTGACGTCGATCCTGTGTCTTGTCGGGTCTGTCTTCGCCATTTTGAGCCGTTACGCCGTGCATTTCTGGAACCAAGGTCTGCATCAGGGCGCCACGTTTTCACTCGACAAAGAAGAGAATATTTCTGACGTTTTTTGGTATCCTGCGGTGCTGAGCATGGTTGGCTTTGGGCGTTTATTCGTTGCGCTGGGTTTCTTTCGCACACAGACGGAAATCCGCGCCCGCCTGACACGTGCGCTATTGGCGCGGGAGGGGCAGATGTGATGCCGGTTCTTGGGAAATACAGTCTCGAAGTTTTGGGCTCTTACGGCGTGACGTTGACGCTGCTCGTGCTGATCGTTGCCTTCAGTCTGCGCCGCGCACGCAAGGTGCGTCTTGCGCTGGAAGAGGTGGAAAGCCGTCGGGTGGCCAATGGCTAAAGTGTCGCCGCTCATGGTGCTGCCGCCGGTCTTGTTCGGGGCGTTTGCGCTGCTGGCCTATTTCGGCATGTTCCGCGAAGACCCGCAGGGTCTGCCATCCACCCGCGTCGGGCAACCTGCACCACCGATCACTGAGCTCGCTTTGGATGGCTACGCATCGTTCGATCCACAGATGTTGCAGACCGGCGACGTGACCCTTGTTAACTTCTGGGCCAGTTGGTGTCCGCCGTGCAGACTAGAACACCCAAAGCTGCTGGAAATGCAGGCTGAGGGCATGCCGATCATCGGCGTTAATATCAGAGATCAGGAAGCCAACGCGGCGAAGTATTTGCAGGATGACGGGAATCCGTTTCTTGCTGTGCCGTTTGACCCGGCCGGACGCACATCGATCGATTGGGGGGTGACGGCTCCGCCCGAGACATTCATCGTGGATGGCGATGGGACGGTGCTGTTCCGGTTTGCCGGGCCGCTTTACGGGTCTGATTATGAGAACCGGTTCATGCCTGCTTTGGAAGCCGCATTGGCCGAGTAAGCATATGCTTACGGCATAATCACGTGCACATGCTCTGCCGTGCCTGCGAATACGCTTGCGCCTGCGATAATCAGCAATGCAGCTGTCTGCATCAGAGTCAGCAGTTTCATGGTATCACTCACTGGTCGTATTGTGCCTGTGTCGCAAGAAATGGGGCGGGACCTTGCAAAAGTGTATGGGCCAAGCTGTCGCAGGTATTAGAATAGGCCGAGTGACCTGAGGCCGCGCTTGGTTGCCCCAAAAACCAGGACAGTCGAAGTCTCACCTTACGCAGTGACTTTAGTTGCCGATGGCCCGCCTTTTCGGCTGGCATAGGTATGGCGAACCTGATCAAACTCGCGCTTATGACGCAAATGCCAAACTCCCTGACCTCGCTGCAATCCGATCTGAAAGACCTTGGTATTCAGAAAGGAGACGGTGTGTTTGTGCATAGCTCGATGTCCGCCGTTGGTCCGACCGTGGGCGGCCCTCGTGTGGTGGTCGAGGCTTTGCTGACCTCTGTGGGGAAGACGGGTCTTGTCGGGATGCCCGGGTTCTCAACCGATGCATATTTTCCGGATTGGGCGGATCGCGAGGGTTTGACGGAGCAGCAGATTTTGCAGATCGAAGCGGCGATTCCTGGTTTTGATATGCAAACGTCTCCAGCCTCGTCGAATGGTATCCTGGCAGAGACATTTCGAACTTGGCCTGGCACCGAGCGAAGTGATCATCCTTCGGTCTCTGTTTGTTTGAACGGTGCAAACGCGGGTGATTACCTGCGTGATCACAGTCTTGCTTGGGCGACCGGTGAGGCATCGCCTTTCGGCAGATTACGTGCTCGTACGTCAATGAAGATCCTGCTGATCGGTGTCGGATGGAACAGATGTACGCTCTTTCACTGCGCCGAAACGCTGGCGGAACACCGGCGCACCAAGATACGACGCGTCAAAACGGGTGGGCGTGACGGGGACTGGATCGAATGCCCGGATGTCGCGGATGACCTAGGTCGCTTGTTTCCTGCAGTCGGGGCGGCGTTCGAGGCTACAGGTGCCGTTACAATAGGTCAGCTTGGGCAAGCTGAGTGCAGGGTGTGCGATTACGTACCGTTGTTGGACTTCGCGCGCGATTGGATAAACGCGGCAAACCATGAAAGCGGGGACTTGCACTAGCTATACGGACTGTTCGCGTTTTGATGGTTGCAAAAAGGAAAGGCGGACTGGACGTCCGCCTTCTTTACGTTGTGTAGACCGATCGTGCTCGGGCGCGGCAAGAGGCGCTTCCACGCCTCTTGTATCTTTACTCAGCTGCGATGGCGTCTTCGCTGGCCAGGTTGCGCAGCACGTAATGCAGGACGCCGCCGTTTTCGATGTATTCGATCTCAACTGCGGTATCGATCCGGCACTTGAGCGTGATGGATTTCTCGGTGCCGTCCGCCATCGTGATGGTGCAGGGCACCTCAGCCAACGGTGTGATCGTATCCAGCCCGTGGATCGAGACGGTTTCGTCACCTGTCAGACCGAGTGATTTCCGGGTGTCACCGCCGGTGAACTCAAACGGAATTACGCCCATGCCAACAAGGTTGGAGCGGTGGATGCGCTCAAAGCTTTCGGCGATGACAGCTTTTACGCCCAGAAGCGCTGTGCCTTTTGCCGCCCAGTCACGAGACGAGCCAGCGCCGTATTGCTCACCACCGAAGATCACGAGTGGCGTGCCAGCGTCCTGATAGGCCATGGCCGCGTCAAAGATCGATGTTTGCGCGCCGTCCGGGCCTTTGGTGTAGCCGCCTTCGACGCCTTCCAGCATCTCGTTCTTGATGCGGATGTTGGCGAAGGTGCCGCGCATCATGATCTCGTGGTTGCCGCGACGCGACCCGTAGGAGTTGAATTCACGCGGGCTGACCTGACGTTCTGTCAGGTACTTGCCCGCTGGGGTGGTTTCCTTGAACGACCCAGCCGGAGAGATGTGGTCTGTGGTGATCATATCGCCGAGCAGAGCCAGCACCTTCGCGCCTT
>ERZ1740070.158-NODE-158-length-48639-cov-7.696217_pt1 | contig 48639 bp, 47 predicted proteins | sample MGYA00581734_ERZ1740070 | MGnify/ENA primary metagenome ERZ1740070 (study PRJEB43018, sample SAMN04849744) | marine metagenome | isolation source: floating plastic debris | place: Pacific Ocean | collected 2008-09-01 | study: EMG produced TPA metagenomics assembly... | reverse complement strand
GCTTCCATGACATCCATCACGATGAAGGGATCAACCGCCCCACGGCTTGAGTTCCGCATTATTCTCTCCATACACTGGCAGTTAGCAGACCTATGGGTGAAGGCAGGGCAACGTCAATGTACCAAGCAGTTTTGCGGGTGATACGTGTCACCGGGCTTGCCCTGTGTTTGACGGCAATCATTGCGACCGGCCCCGCACGCGCAGCCCAACTCTTGCGCGACGCGGATATCGAATATGCGCTGAAGCAACTTGGCGCACCGATCCTTCGGGCCGCAGGATTGAGCCCAAATCAGGTGCGGATCTTCTTGATCAACGACAACAGCCTGAACGCTTTTGTGGTCGACACGCAGCACATCTTTATTCACTCAGGGCTGTTGTCCAAACTCGACAGCGCATCACAGCTGCAAGCCGTGATCGCACATGAGGCCGCGCATATTTCCAACGGGCATATCTCGCGGCGGATGGGCAACTTGCGGTCTGCACGCACCGCGGCAAATCTGGGTTTGGTTCTTGCTGCCGCTGCTGCTGCGGCTGGGAGTGGTCAAGCCGCAGCAGGCATCGCCATCGGTGCCCAGTCGTCTGCCTTGCGCAGCTTTTTGGCGCACACCCGCGCCGAGGAAGCCTCGGCCGATATAAGTTCTGTGCGGTACATGTTGCGCGCCGGAGTTGACCCAAAAGGCGCCATCGAAGTGCAGGAACTGTTTCGCGGTCAGGTTGCCTTGGCCGAAAGCCGTCAGGATCCGTATATGCGTTCGCACCCTTTGACGCGAGATCGGCTGCGCGCGCTGAACGGCCTCGTCGCCAGCGCATCCGCCCGAACTGAACCCGACCCTGCGGCAAATTACTGGTTTGCGCGCGCGCAAGGCAAGCTCACGGCATTTACCCGCGCGCCAAGCTGGACATTGCGTCGGGCCGACGGCAGCGGGTCTGCAGACATTGCGCAGATGCGCAAGGCGGTGGCGTACCACCGGCAAAGTGACCTGCGCCGGGCGCTCAGCAATATTGATGCCGCCATCGGCTCCCGACCCAACGATCCGTTCTTGAGAGAATTAAAGGGCCAGATTCTCCTTGAGTCGCGGCGAGCGTCTGACGCGGTAGCCGTGTATTCCGCAGCAGCCCGCCTTGCTCCGCGCGAACCGCTGATCCTAGGTGGTCTTGGCCGCGCGCATCTGGCCGCAGGCAATGCGGGCGAGGCTTTGAGGGTTTTGGAAACTGCACGGGGTCGCGATTTCCGTGACACGCGTATTCTGCGTGACCTCGCGGTGGCCTACGCAAAAACCGGCAATACGGCCATGGCGTCGTTGGTGACAGCGGAACGCTATGCGTTGCAGGGCCGACTAAAGGATGCCTCGATCCATGCAAAACGGGCTGAAGGCGTCCTGGCGCGCGGATCTGGCCCGTGGAAACGCGCGCAGGATGTGTTAGATGCTGCGCAACGCGCCGGACGGCGTTGAGCCTTCTTACTGGAGACGATCATGCTCAAAACCACACTTGCTGTTTCGGCGCTTGCACTAACCTTTACCACGGCACCTTACGCCGCTGAACTCGATCTCGAGAACATGACGGACGATCAGCGTGCCGCCTTTGGTACTCAGGTGCGGGAATACCTGATGGCAAACCCCGAAGTGATCATGGAGGCGGTTCAGGTTCTCGAAGCGCGCCAGGCCGAGGCTCAGGCACAGGGTGATTTAAACTTGGTGTCAGACAATGCCGAGGCGATCTTTGAGGATGGCTATTCCTGGGTTGGCGGAAACCCCGATGGTGACATCACAATCGTGGAATTCTTTGATTACCGCTGCGGATTCTGCCGTCGCGCACATCCCGAAGTGAAGGCTTTGCTCGAGACAGACGGCAACATTCGTTACGTCGCGAAAGAATTCCCAATCCTTGGTGAAAACTCGGTAATCTCAAGCCGGTTCGCCTTGGCCGTGCGTAAGGTTGCAGGCGACGACGCCTATGCAATCGCTAATGAGGCGTTGATCGCTCTGAACGGCGATATGCAGGAACCTGTTCTTCGCCGTCTTGCCGAAACGTTGGACCTAGATGCTGATGCCGTTTTGCAAGCGATGAACGACGAAGACATAACACGTCAAATCTCGGAAACACGGGCGCTTGCGCAAAAGCTGCAGATCAACGGCACCCCTAGCTTCATCATGGGTGGTCAAATGATCCGCGGGTACCTTCCGTTGGATGCAATGCAAGACGTGATCGCAGAAGAGCGAAACAAGGGCTAACGACGTGCCAACTTTGCAAGTTTGGCTGACCACGCCTCTAGGAGCATGTCTTGAAGGCGGCACATACTGACTAGGATACCCCACAAACCGATGCAGGTTGGTTCTCAAACCTGATTCTCACGCCCGCTGATCCCTGCAATTTCCAAAGCGCTGGGAAACGCGCGCATATGTGATGCAACGGAGTTTTTGCGGTCACTAAGTACCGCCGCGCCTTTTTCGACCTCCGCCTGGAACTAAGCATGGTTGACGACAAGGGTTTTGGGACACACGCGCAAACAATGGCTCGCTCAAGTCGAGTCACGGCTGAACGTAGCGAAAGCTCGCTTTATAGAGATCGCGTAGCAATGCAAGGTGTGTGAATGATCGTTCCATTTCGGCACTCGGGGCGGCGGTTTACGAACACCGATGGGGTCGAGCGAGACGTCGAAGTGAAAATGACTGAAGCAGTTATTCTGCGGCCTCTTTTGCCGAAGACGCGTCAATCTCTGCGGCCTTCATTTCAACCTGTTCAACAATGTGATCCAACATCTCGTCATTTGTCATTTTGTGACTTTGTTGACCGGCAAGATACACCATCCCGGCCCCGTTACCGCCGCCGGTAAAGCCGACATCGGTCATCAAAGCCTCACCGGGGCCATTCACAACACAGCCGATGATGCTCAGGCTCATGGGAGTTTTGATATGTTCGAGGCGCTGTTCCAGTTTCTCAACTGTCTTTATGACATCAAATCCTTGGCGTGCGCAGCTTGGGCAAGAGATGATGTTTACTCCGCGATGCCGCAGGCCGAGTGATTTCAGGATTTCATATCCTACTTTCACCTCTTCCACCGGATCAGCGGACAATGAAACGCGAATGGTGTCACCAATACCCATCCACAGCAGGTTGCCCAGACCAATCGCCGACTTGATCGTACCGGATGTCAAACCACCAGCCTCAGTGATGCCAAGATGGATCGGCGCATCGGTCGCTTCCGCCAACTGTTGATATGCGGCAGCAGCCATAAACACGTCAGAGGCTTTGCAGCTGATCTTGAATTCGTGAAAGTCGTTGTCCTGTAAAATTTTGATGTGGTCGAGACCTGACTCCACCATCGCATCCGGACAAGGTTCGCCGTATTTTTCAAGCAGATGCTTTTCCAACGACCCGGCATTCACACCAATTCGTATAGAACAGTTATTGTCCCGCGCCGCTTTGATTACCTCTTTCACACGCTCTTCGGACCCGATGTTTCCAGGGTTGATCCTCAGACAGGCGGCACCGGCTTCGGCTGCCTCAACTCCGCGTTTATAGTGAAAATGGATATCAGCCACGATGGGAACCGGGCTTTGGCGTACAATCTCTTTCAGAGCTTTCGAAGAATCCTGATCAGGAACCGAAACGCGCACAATATCTGCACCAACATCAGCCGCCGCCTGAATTTGAGCCACAGTCGCCTTCACATCGGGCGTCAGGGTGTTTGTCATGGTTTGAACCGTGATCGGCGCGTCCCCCCCGACCGGCACATTCCCCACCATGATCTGCCGCGATGTGCGGCGGTAGATATTGCGCCATGGACGAATGTGATTGAGGCTCATGCGGGCGTCTCCGGTGAGAAGTGTCAACCAAACTGTACATCTAATACACCACTTTAACTAGGCCTGACGCTACATGCGTTCAAGCCATGAAACTGTGTGTGCAAACAATCAGTTTGAGGTGTCGGAAACTGCGAGCTCGGCCACAACCCGCGCCAGATCACTGTCGGTTTCAAGCGATGCCACCGAATAGGTTTCGGACAGAGACGCGACCGACAAAGCCACGTTCGACGTCACCGACCCGCGAGGACCAGCAGGCCCAAAGGTTTGGCCATTCATTGCGAAATAAATCGCACCAGATTCACCGACGCGCAGTGTTGCCGGTTCTTCAGTTGTCGGAACCTGGTAGGTGTCACCCGCGTTCATGATGCTTTCAAAAATCACGCTGCCATCTGCAGCGCGTACTCTAATCCAGGCCGGACGTACAGCAACCAGCGTGACGCCCGGCGCACTGTCTTCCAAAATCCGAGGCTGACCGATTGTCGGTTGCGGTGATCCCGTTCCCAATTCCGCCATTACGCGCGACAGGTCCCCGTCATTTTGCGTGTCCGCAGGATCAAGGACAGCCGCCAGCGTTGCGCCATCCAGCGGGAGGTCAGACGTAACTGTTCCGCTTGGCCCGACAGGACCAACGATTTGGCCATTCACGCTGACATACATTGCACCGCTTTCGCCAACGTTCAGAAGCGCACCAGTCTCAGACGCGGGTACGGTCCAAGTGTCACCCGCGGTCATAACCTGCTCAAACAAGATCGACCGATCCTCGCCCCTCACCCGCACCCACGACGTGCGCGCAGCGACCAATGTCACACCATCAGTGGGGAGTGCATCAGTTGAAACGCCTGTTGCCGATGCGAGACCAACTGGTTCGAGGTCAATGGATGGCAGGTTCTGGCTACTCAAATTCGCAAAAGCGCCCAGGCTGTTCGGATCAAGCGTAGAGATCGGAGCATCGCGCGCCACCAGCACTGGAACATCAAGGGCTTGCGGGCGATACAAGCGATCAAAGCTATCGACCGTCGTGGGCGGCGTAAAGACGCCAGCGCCCGAACTCGCGACATCCGATGTCTCTTCAGCGGCTTCAACAGGTTGGATGGCCGTTTGCAACGGATCAAGATCAGACAACACAACTGGCGTTTGATCAACGGGTGCAAGCTGTACGCGCTGGACCTCCTGCAGAACAGAGTAGCCACCGTACCCCAGACCACCAAGTAACGTGATCAGCACCAGGGTCGACCCAATCGCTCCGGGCTCAATCCGCGACAGGATCGAATCTCGGCCAGGGGCGAATGGCAAAGCGGGTTGCGCAAACGGGTCGCGCGCTGTCAAAGGAGCGGAAACCGAAATTGCGTCAGACTGCTTTCGTGACGATGCCATGTCGGACATGCCATGCGCGGTTTCAAAACCGCTTTCAGCACAAAACACGGCATAGGTGTCGTCTGGGTCCATCCCAAGGTAGCGCGCGTAAGACCTCACATAGCCTGCGATGAAGCCCGGCGTATCAAACGCGCTGGGATCACAGTTTTCTATAGCGGCAATGTAGCTGGCTTTGATGCGCAGGTCGCGCTGAACATCGAGAAGTGATTTGCCAATAGTCGCGCGTTCCCCGCGCATGACATCCCCTAGGCGCAACTCAAAATCATCGAATCCACGTGGTTTTACTTCAGCTTCATCGTCTGATGACTTTGGGAATTTACGCCCAATCATGCCCACTGCCCCTTGTCGTTCTACCCGTCTTTTGCCTGAACACGCACGTACCCAAGGAATCGAGTCGCACGTTTTATTGCGGTTATATTAACACACAACAAGGATTAAGACACGGTTTCCGAGCGTTAAGCGGAGAGGTCGGCGCGATTTAGCGCACAATGAGCCCACAATTCATCCATAGCACGAACGAGAGTATCGATCTCTTTCGGGCCGTGCACCGGCGAGGGTGTGAACCGCAATCGTTCGGTGCCGCGTGGCACCGTTGGATAGTTGATCGGCTGGACATAGATGCCGAAGCCGTCGAGCATCATATCCGACATCATTTTTGTGTGGACCGGGTCCCCAACCATGACAGGGATGATATGGCTGCCGTGGTCAACAATCGGCAAGCCTAGACCTTTTAGGCGCATCTTGAGGATACGCGCCTGCAACTGGTGTTGATCGCGCAAGGATTGGTCTGTTTTCAGATGCGCGACAGATGCTGCCGCGCCGGCAGCGACGGCCGGGGGCAAAGACGTCGTGAAGATGAAGCCAGGCGCGTAAGACCGAATGGCATCACACATTTTGTCCGAAGCAGCGATGTATCCCCCCATCACACCATACGCTTTGGCAAGAGTCCCGTTGATGATGTCAATCCGATCCATCAGGCCGTCGCGTTCCGCCACACCGGCACCGCGTGGGCCGTACATGCCAACGGCGTGGACCTCGTCAATATAAGTGAGGGCGCCAAATTCATCAGCTAGATCGCAGATGGCTTCAATCGGACCGAAATCACCGTCCATCGAATAGATCGATTCAAATGCGATCAATTTGGGAGCCTCGGGGTCGTCCGCCGCCATCAACTCGCGCAGGTGTTCCACATCGTTGTGACGGAAAATACGTTTCGCCCCGCCATTGCGGCGCACACCTTCGATCATGGACGCGTGGTTTAGCGCGTCAGAGTAAATGATCAGGCCGGGGAACAGCTTTGGAAGTGTCGACAGTGTGGCGTCGTTGGCAATGTAAGCCGACGTGAACAGCAGCGCTGCCTGTTTCTGGTGAAGGTCTGCAAGTTCCGCTTCCAGCCGTTTGTGATAGACGGTTGTGCCAGAGATGTTCCGCGTCCCACCAGACCCCGCGCCGGTTGCCTCCAATGCTTCATGCATGGCTTCCAGAACGACAGGATGCTGACCCATACCAAGATAGTCATTCCCACACCAAACGGTGATGTCCTGTTCTGTGCCATCCGGCTTGCGCCATACAGCGTGCGGAAACTGTCCATTGCGACGTTCGATGTCGATAAACGTCCGGTAACGACCTTCTTCGTGCAGACGATTTAAGGCGTCATCAAGCTTGGCAGAGTAGTTCACCAGTATCTCCTTCTGGCCCGCGATTTCGTTCTTAAACCGCTCATCGCGTTGCCGAAACTGTACTTTAGAATGGATATAGATCGCATCCGATTGTGACAATGTTTCTAGGGAATGACGAACCGTCGCAGCTTTGATCTGAGTCAACTTTCCCACCCGCAAAGCTGATCGCATGCAAAAAACTGCATTTTTCGGTCACGTTTTGGCAAAAGCGCCGGTGTGCCCGACCCGCGTCCTCCTCTGGACAGTGGCTAGGGCGCTGATAGGGTCCGCCGAAACATACCTAACGGAGATGGCAAGTGTCCCTAGATCCAGTGCTCACCAGAATTGATTCTGATCTTGATAAAAGCCTTGAGCGTTTGAAGGACCTGTTGCGCATCCCCTCCATTTCCACTGACCCAGCCTACAAGGCCGACTGTGACCGCGCGGCAGACTGGCTGGTAAATGATTTGAAAAGTCTTGGCGTCGACGCCTCTAAACGGCCAACGCCAGGGCATCCGATGGTGGTGGGTCATATTGATGGCCCTGGACCACATCTTTTGTTCTACGGCCACTATGACGTCCAGCCTGTTGATCCACTTGATCTGTGGGATCGCGACCCATTTGACCCGCAAATCGAAGACACACCTAAAGGTCGCGTACTGCGCGGGCGTGGAACGTCGGATGACAAAGGGCAGCTGATGACGTTTGTCGAAGCCTGCCGCGCGTGGAAAGCTGAACACGGCACCCTGCCCTGCAAGATCACGTTTTTCTTTGAGGGTGAGGAAGAGTCAGGATCGCCGTCGCTCATCCCGTTTCTCAAAGAAAACGCCGAGGAGTTGAAAACCGACGTTGCATTGATTTGCGACACTGGCTTGTTCGACAGTCGCGTGCCTGCGATCACCACCATGCTGCGCGGTCTTCTGGGCGAAGAGGTTACGATAACCGGCCCAAATAAGGATTTGCATTCGGGTATGTTCGGCGGTGCCGCGATGAACCCAATCAGGGTTATGTCCCGGATCATCGCATCTTTGCATGACGACACTGGGCGTATCACAGTGCCAGGCTTCTATGATGGTGTACCCGAAATCTCTGACGAGTTGCGCGCACAATGGGACGGTCTCGGCTTCGATCACAAAGCGTTTCTTGGCGATGTTGGCCTCAGCGATCTTGCCGGAGAAGCCGGTCGTAGTGCACTGGAAATGCTCTGGGCGCGGCCAACGTGCGAAGTAAATGGCATAGGAGGCGGGTATCAAGGTGATGGGTTCAAAACAGTTCTGCCGTCACAAGCGACCGCAAAGATCAGCTTTAGGCTGGTAGGAACTCAAGACCCACATGCGATCCGCAAAAGCTTTAGAGACATGGTACGCTCTTTGGTGCCCGCAGACTGCAATGTCGACTTTAGTGATCACGGAGCCTCTCCCGCATCGGTTATGTCGATTGACAACCCGGCGTTTGACAAAGCACGCGCCGCACTGAGTGACGAATGGCCCGACGCGGCGGCTTTTATCGGGAGCGGTGGGTCTATTCCGGTTGCGGGATATTTTCAAAACCTACTGGGAACGGAGTCGATGTTGATTGGCTTCGGCAAAGATGATGACCAGCTTCACAGCCCTAATGAGAAGTACGACCTTGAAAGCTTTCACAAGGGCACCCGCAGTTGGGCACGGATCCTTCATGCGTTAAGCGACGCGTAAAACACTCTTAAAATTGGACAAAATTAAGAGGCCGTGAACAGGATTTTCACGGCATTTCCCCATGCGCGACGCAAGTGGCCCGCACTGTGAACACAATTGCAAACGAAACGTTAACGCATGAGAAGGACCATTCGTAAACAAACTCGCAACGATTTTAACAGCCGCATTCAACGGTTGGATCCACAGTTTGCAGCGCTCAAACCGTCACAGCGTTTCGAAAGCAAACCATGGGAACCCGCGGTGGCAAGTGGCTTCAAGCGTGAAAATCCGATCTTGATGGGGTTGCTGGGACTGTCGCTGGCTGTGCTTGCCTTGTTCGCAGTCACCAATCCAGATGAATACAAGAGCATCCTCCTTTATTCAGGATGGCCTGCTCAATTCCTGACATATGCTATGAATGGCACCGCCATCATCAGCATCGGGTTTGCGATCCTGCTACTTGGCAACGTGTTTCGCATCTTTAATCCGAACGCGACCGGGCGCTGGAACGCAGGTGGGCTGGTTGTTGGCGGCGTTGCGGGCATTATCGCCTTTAATCTGCCAGGCACATATGTCGACGCAGCTTATGCGATGCTTGGTTTCGAAAACGGCAATGAAGTGTTGAACTACGCGCAGGAGCGTACGCTGCAATTGGCAAACATTGACTGGGCAAGCGTTGTCCTGGTTTCTTCATCCGCGAAATGATCGCGCATGAGACTTTAGATACAAACAATCAGAATATTGCGTATGAGGTCTCTGGCACAGGTCCGCCTCTGCTGCTCCTACATGGGTTTCCCCAGTGCCGGGCAATGTGGCGACCCATCGCAGCCCGCCTGAGCCAGAGCTTTACTGTGGTCTGTGCGGACCTGCGGGGATACGGGGACAGTTCAAAACCCACATGTTTGGAAGACATGAGCTTTCGCCACATGGCCGCGGATATGCTCGCTTTGATGCAACATCTGGGCTTTCCGCAGTTTCATGTCGCCGGACATGACCGGGGCGGACGTACCGCGCATCGCTTGGCGCTTGATCATCCAGACGCTGTGAAGACCCTCACCGTCATGGACATTGTTCCAACCGAACACCTGCTCAGCAACATGACAACCGAGATTGCCAAGGCGTATTATCATTGGGTCTTTCTCGCCCAACCACACCCTTTTCCCGAAACCATGATCGGGCACGATCCGGATGCCTATTTTGAACGCTGTTTGTTGGGTTTTGGCAAAGCGCGACTGACTGATTTTGATGCTGAGCTCTTGACCATTTACCGTCAAAGCTGGCGCGACCCGGATTGCATCCGCGCCATGTGCGACGACTATCGCGCTGCGATTGAGGTCGATTGGCAGCACGATAAGGAAGATGTTGCGCGTAAGGTTACGTGCCCTGCCCTAGTGCTTTACGGGCAAGAAGGTGCGATGGCGAAATTGTTAGACGTGCCGGCGACCTGGGTGGATCGCCTAGCCGACATGAACGATGTGGCGATAGACGGAGGTCATTTCTTTCCCGACCAATCGCCGGATGCAACATGTGCGGCCATGCTTGGGTTTCTTTGCGAACATATCTGAGGGAAAGTGGCGCGGTTGACGGGGCTCGAACCCGCGACCCCCGGCGTGACAGGCCGGTACTCTAACCAACTGAGCTACAACCGCTCACTGCCGCCCGCATCTGGGCGTAGCGCGGGTTCTATGGGTACGACCCTGCCCCGTCAAGCGGTTTCGCGAGGATTTGCCATGCAAAAAACACACCGCGCCAAAGCCGCAAAAACGGGGCAAGGATCAAGGCGAAAGAGACCTTACTTTTCAGGCAACGGAATGAATTCCGCATCATCCCCGGCGGGCAATCGAAACCGCCCGTCTGCCCAGTCTTCGCGACGCCACGCCTCCTTCGCCTCTTCGATCCGCTCTTTTGAGGACGCCACAAAGTTCCACCAAATGTAGCGTGGCCCTTCAAGCGTTTCGCCCCCTAACAGCATCAGCCGCGCACCCTGCGGACCGGCGTGCAAAGAGACCTTATCACCCGGCCTGAACACCATCATCTGGCCTGCTTCGTACGTGTCGCCAGCGACTGTGACTGAGCCTTCCACCACATACACGCCTCGGTCCTCGTGATTATCCGGCAAGGGAATGCCAGCGCCCCGCTGCAACACGGCATCAGCATAAAACATCTCAGACGCGGTTTCGACCGGAGCGGTTTCGCCATAGGCATTGCCCAAGATCAAGCGCACCTCTTTGCCTTCGGCCTGCATGAATGGCAGGTCCTTCGGGGCGGCATGGACGAATTCTGGTGCGCGATCTTCGTGGTCTTTGGGCAAAGCAACCCACGTCTGGATACCAAAGAACGGCATCGGGTCTTTCTGCGTCTCATCATCGGTACGCTCTGAATGCGTAATGCCGTGTCCGGCCACCATCCAGTTCACGGCACCAGGTTCAATCCACTGATCTGTGCCCAAACTGTCGCGGTGATGCATGCGCCCACGATACAGGTAACTGATCGTGGCAAGCCCGATATGAGGATGCGGACGGACATCAAGACCGCGCGACGGCAGGAACTCTGCCGGCCCCATTTGGTCAAAAAAGATAAATGGTCCAACCATTTGACGCTTGGGCGCAGGCAAGGCCCGCCGCACCTCAAGCGCGCCCAAATCGCGCGCGCGCGGTATGATTAGAGTATCGATGGCATCCACTTCATTACCGGTTGGGCAATGCGGATCTAGTGCAGGTTTCCAACTCATTGTCGCCTCCTTTGACGTGACCAACCCTTACATATTGGTGTTTCTGCGCACGTAAACTGGCGCTTGCCCGCAGATTCTGTGCATCAAAGCGCAATTAAGGATCAATTTGCGTTTCAGATCGACATTATTTGAACCAGCGCGACGTCACAGTGCCTTGATTTGCAAAGCATTTACGGGAATTAACGTACGCTCATTCGCAAACGAAACTGACCTCAGTACGCATGCATTTAAAGCAAGAGATTTCTGTGTTCCTCAAACGCAAAATGCGCTTTTGGGATCCATTGGGAAGCACACAAGAATTCTCAATTCAGACCTTTATTAAGGTCATGAAGCATCCGAAATTCTTGCTGTTCGGCGGGCTGACACTCGTGTTTTTCTTCGCCACCGACCCATCGACCAACCGACCTTATGTGCCACTCTGGGCCAGCGCAGCCATTTGGCCAATTGCCTACGTCATTTACATGTCACTGTACGCGTTCGCCCTATGCGTCCTCAGCGGACTGACAAAAGCGATACCGCGTTTGCGGACGCCGACATCCTTATTAGGATTTGTGACCCTCTTTCCGACGATCTACTTTTGCGAAAACGTATTGCTGAACATCATGAGCGGTGGAACTTATCCGTCCACACTTAACGGTAATTATTTGTTTTATTTCCTTGCCGTACAAGTCAGTGAGGCTGTCTTCTTTAAGTACATCTACCCCGGAATGGATGTGCATGAAGCAGACGTCGAAGAAAATGCTGACGATCGCAGCACCGAAGCAGAGACATCAAAACACATCATTATTGGCGGTGAACGCATTCCGCTTAGACAAATCCACCTCATCGAGGCCCGAGAGCACCATGTACATGTGACGCTTTCGGATTCCCGACGTCGCCTGCGCGCGCGGCTCGGCGATGTTGTGGCACAAACCTCTTCAGAAGATGGGATACAAACACATAGGTCTTGGTGGGTTGCGCGTCACGCAGCCAAGGAATTGGGCGAAGAGAATGGCCGCCCAGTTATGCGACTGCGTGACAACGCGCACATCCCCGTAGCAAGGACACGTGTCAGTCAAGTGCGGACATGGGCTGAGGACCATCTTGAAGACGGCATACAAGCAAAACCAGCTGCCGAATAGCGCCACGCTTTGCCATCAGAGCCGCAAATTTCAAATCGTGGAATGAGGAAATGGTGGGTGATGAGAGGCTCGAACTCCCGACATCTTCGGTGTAAACGAAGCGCTCTACCAACTGAGCTAATCACCCAATGGCGTGTCGTTTATGATATGCTTAGGGGCGATGCAAGCCTCTGTTTGGAAGCTTTTTCAGACAACGCCTACAGCTCTAACGCAGCTTGCCACGCCAGTAGAGGCTCATTCGGTTCAACCCTTGAATATTGGCCTTGCCAGCTAAGATGTCCTGAGCGCATTTAACCGCGCGATCCAGTGTTTCGTCGTCCGCCGACTTGTACGCAGGACGCCCTGGAATGTGATCGTACCAACATCCACCGCACGCGTGATCAAGGCAAATACGCTGGAAGCAATGGTCCAGATGCACGGGCCAATCTTGCGTTTTCGCCGCATTCGGCAATGCCACTCGCGTTAGATGAAGCCAGTCTGCTTCAAGCGCCGTCCGATCCATGTCACCTCACGAAAAAGGCGCACCGAAATGGCGCGCCCGCTGGGAAAATGGTGGGTGATAAGAGATTTGAACTCCTGACATCTTCGATGTGAACGAAGCGCTCTACCACTGAGCTAATCACCCGTTAGTATGCGGTTTAGCGCTACTCTGCGGCCTGTGCAAGTGGATCAGGCGAGGCCTTTTGATGGCTTTCGTTGCGACGCAAACGGGTGGTGATCACGTGCGCTTTTGTCGTCTTTTTCATCCGCGTGACCTTGACCTTGCCCATTGGCGCAAGGTTCAGCTCCCGACCATCAGCAAGCGTTTCCCCCAAGACTGCCAGCATCGCTTCAATGACTGGTTTGGCATCGCGTTTTTTGACACCGCTCCGCGCAACAACTGTGTCGATCAGTTCTTTTTTCTTGAGCTCAGGTGCCGAAACGGTTGGGGTTTCATTCACCACTACTTCGGGCGTTGTTACGGTTGCGCCGGTCGCACGCTTTGACGTCGTCGTTTTGCGCTGTGCTGTGCGTGTGGACGTTGTTTTTCTCGTCGTCGCCATGTGTGCCATCCTTTGTGTTTCTGCTCGTTATTAGGGGCGCATGGCGCAACAATACCAAGACTGAGCGCATTATCCAGTGTCGAGTGTGAAACAAAGCCCTAAATCCTGTGATGGATACTGGGTTTTGTTGGTTTTGCTGCATCTGAAACCAAAAACGCCGCCCTCATTCGGGGCGGCGTCTCTTTTTCAAAGTATTGCGAATTTAGTGTGCAACAGCAGACGACCCTTGCGCTGCAGCTTCAGCCGCACGCGCAGCTGCCGCTGCTTCCTCAGCCGCTTCGTCCCATTCGATCGCCTCGGGCACATCGACCAGGGCCAGCTTCAAAACGTCCGAAACGTGGTCCACCGGGATGATTTCCAATCCGTTTTTCACATTGTCGGGAAGTTCGGCCAAGTCTTTCTCATTTTCTTGGGGTATGAGAACCGTCTTGATCCCACCACGCAGCGCGGCCAGCAGCTTTTCTTTGAGACCACCAATCGGCATGGCGTTGCCCCGCAACGAGACCTCGCCCGTCATTGCGATATCGCGTTTCACGGGAATGCCTGTAAGGACTGACACAATCGACGTGACCATAGCCAAACCAGCAGATGGACCGTCTTTTGGCGTTGCGCCGTCGGGCACGTGCACGTGGATGTCCATCTTGTCGAACTGCGGCGGCTTCACACCAATCTGAGGTGAAATTGACCGTACATAACTTGCTGCGGCGTCGATGGATTCCTTCATCACATCGCCCAGCTTACCGGTTGTCTTCATCCGACCTTTACCCGGCAGCTTCAGCGCCTCAATGTGCAGCAGATCGCCACCCACGGACGTGTAAGCAAGCCCTGTCACCACACCGATCTGGTTCTCGTCTTCGGCAAGGCCAAAGCGGTGTTTGCGAACGCCAAGGAAGTCGTCGAGATTTTCGGGTGTGACGACAACCGTCTCATCCTCTTTCTTGACGATCTTGGTCACAGCCTTCCGCGCAAGCTTGGAAATCTCGCGTTCGAGGTTCCGCACACCGGCTTCCCGCGTGTAGTAACGGATCACATCGGTCAGTGCCTCATCCGTCAGCTCGAACTCACCGTTCTTCAGACCATGGTTCTTGACCTGCTTGGAGATCAAGTGACGCTTCGCAATCTCAGCCTTTTCATCCTCGGTGTAACCAGCAAGCGGTATGATCTCCATCCGGTCCAGAAGAGGGCCTGGCATGTTGTAGGAGTTCGCCGTGGTCAAGAACATGACGTTCGACAGGTCGTATTCCACCTCGAGGTAGTGGTCGACAAACGTACTGTTCTGCTCGGGATCGAGCACTTCAAGCATCGCTGACGCCGGATCCCCGCGGAAGTCTTGGCCCATCTTGTCAATCTCATCGAGGAGGATGAGCGGGTTCGTCGTCTTCGCCTTTTTCAGTGCCTGGATGATCTTGCCCGGCATCGAGCCAATATAGGTCCGGCGGTGGCCACGGATTTCGCTTTCGTCACGCACGCCACCAAGCGAGATACGAATGAATTCGCGCCCTGTCGCTTTGGCAACGGATTTGCCAAGCGAGGTTTTACCAACACCCGGAGGGCCCACAAGGCACATGATCGGGCCTTTGAGCTTTTTCGACCGCTGCTGAACGGCGAGGTATTCAACGATCCGTTCTTTGACTTTCTCAAGCCCGTAGTGGTCGGCATCAAGTACCGCCTCGGCATTGGCGAGGTTCTTTTTTACACGTGACTTCGTGCCCCACGGGATGGACAGCATCCAGTCGAGGTAGTTGCGCACGACAGTCGCTTCCGCGCTCATCGGGCTCATGTTTTTGAGCTTTTTGATCTCCGCGTCGGCTTTTTCTTTCGCCTCTTTGGACAGCTTGGTCTCGTTGACCTTGGCCTCCAATTCCGCAACCTCGTTCTGGCCGTCTTCGCCGTCGCCAAGTTCCTTCTGAATGGCCTTCATCTGCTCATTCAGATAATACTCGCGCTGCGTGCGCTCCATCTGGGATTTGACGCGGGTTTTGATCTTTTTTTCAACCTGCAAGACGCTCATTTCGCCCTGCATCAGGCCGTAGACCTTTTCAAGCCGCTCGCTGACCGCCAGCGTCTCAAGCAACTCTTGCTTTTGGTCGACTTCAATCCCGAGGTGCCCCGCTACGAGGTCTGCAAGCTTCGCAGGCTCTTCGGCCTCGGACACAGCGCCAAGCGCTTCTTCGGGGATGTTTTTCTTGACCTTCGCGTAACGCTCGAACTCCTCACCAACCGTGCGCACAAGCGCTTCGATGGCCGCGGGATCACCTGGCATCTCTGTCAGGTATTCGGCGTTCGCTTCAAAGAAATTGTCGTTTTCGATGTAGTCCGTGATGCGCACACGCTTTTGACCTTCGACAAGCACTTTGACAGTGCCGTCGGGCAATTTCAGCAGTTGCAGCACATTCGCCAGCACACCGGCTTGGTAAATGCCATCCGTCTGCGGGTCATCATCCGCAGGGTCAATCTGGCTGGCAAGCAGGATTTGCTTGTCATCGGCCATCACCTCTTCCAGCGCGCGCACAGATTTGTCGCGACCGACAAACAGCGGCACGATCATATGCGGGAACACGACGATGTCGCGCAACGGCAGCACCGGGTAGGAGGCGTTAAGGGGCTCTTGCATGCTCGTTTCCTTATCATTGGCAAGATGGCACTGGCCCCGCTTTGCGGCAGCGTCGGCCATCTCCGGTCTAGGAGGTGTAACGTGGGTCCCGCATCATGCAAAATCAACCCAACACCTTTGCCGATGCAACCTGCGCTGTTCTGGTCAAAGGTTCAAGGCGCGTTTTGCTCATCGCGTGATCCGAATTCTAAGACCTTTAGCTGGATTTTCGAAAAATAGAGCTTAGCCTATGCTGCCGCCATGAAACGATTGCTTTCGATCTTTCTAAGCGTGTTGGCGTTATACGGAACCTCAGCGATGGCTGAACTGCCTCGTAACATGGCCGTCTACCTTCAAGGTCGTGCATCGGAGATGGCCGCCGCACATGCGACAAGCCGTGAATACCTACGATTTCAGATCGCCTCTGATCCGGTCATGCTAGGAGCTTTGATCTGGGACGATGGTGGCCGTGAAATCCACCCCCCGTCGGACGCTGCGTGGACCACGCAAGAAGACGCACAGCTCAATGACTTCGAACTCATGCGTGGATTGCGGAACACCGAGGGCATCGCACTTGCGCATCCGGTTGAGCAGAACCGTGTGTACTATTGCTCGACCAGGCACCAAACGTGCCTTGCACTGCAAACGAGCGCTTTAGCCGACGCCATGGGGCAATCCGTGCAAGAAACCCACATGGCGTTTACGACACGCCGCTCCTCTTTCTGGCTTTGGTTATTACCGATCGCCAGTTTATTCGCGGTGATCCTGCTATGGCGTAGGCTGCGCGGCGATGTACCGGAAGCGAGACAATTTGAAGAATTCGAAGACCCCGAGCAGTTTTCAGTTGGGGATTTGTGTATCAGCCCGCGGCGGCTGCGGGCCACGCGCGATGATTTGGAGATTACGCTTTCACGTCGCGATCTGTCCCTCCTTCAACACTTTTTCGCACATCGCGGCGAGGTGGTAAGCCGCGACGCGCTCTACGATGCAGGTTGGGGGCGTGACTTCATGCCAAACAGTCGGGCTTTGGATCAACACATCATCACGTTGAGGCGCAAACTCGATCCAGACCGCAGCAGGCCGCAATTGATCGAAACCGTACGCGCCGCGGGGTATCGGATGGTTGATCAATAGGTTTGCTTTGCAACGATGTGTAAATCTCTTGTACACTATTAAAGCAGTTTTCGGCTACGGTCATAGCCTGCCGGGGCTTAGCTGAACTGAAGACAACGGTCTTGTTGGATTGCCCCCATTTGAGCGACTTCACGCCTTAAAGCGGATCAATATCACCCTCGGCGCGCTTTGCATGAAAGGCCGCTTCGAACGCCGCAAATTCCCCCGCTGCGATGGCGTCGCGCAACCCCTGCATCAGTTCCTGATAGTAATGCAGATTGTGCCATGTCAGCAGCATGCCGGAAATCATCTCTTGCGAACGGAACACGTGATGCAAATAGGCACGCGAATAATTCCGGCAGGCCGGACAGGTGCAATCCTCATCCAAAGGACGCGGGTCATCTTGATGGCGCGCATTCTTGATGTTCACCTGCCCCCGCCGCGTCCACGCCTGACCCGTACGTCCAGACCGGGACGGCAGCACACAATCCATCATGTCGATGCCGCGCTTGACGGCGCCGACAATATCATCTGGTTTGCCCACCCCCATCAGATACCGTGGCTTGTCCACCGGCAGCTGATCGGGGGCAAAATCCAGGCAGCCAAACATGGCCTCCTGCCCTTCACCGACAGCCAATCCGCCGACCGCGTACCCATCAAACCCAATCGCTTTCAAAGCCTCGGCGGATTCGGCGCGAAAGTCTTCCTCAAGGCCGCCTTGCTGAATACCGAAAAGCATATGTCCCGGTCGATCACCGAACGCGTCTTTAGATCGCTCAGCCCAGCGCATCGATAGGCGCATCGACTCGGCAATCCGGTCCCGATCCGCTGGCAAAGCTGGGCATTCATCGAAACACATAACAATATCGGAGCCCAACAGTCGTTGAATCTCCATGGATCGCTCTGGCGTCAGTTCGTGTTTGGACCCATCGATATGCGATTTGAACGTCACGCCGCGTTCGGTCAGCTTGCGCAGATCGGCAAGGCTCATGACCTGAAACCCACCGGAATCCGTGAGGATCGGCTTGTCCCAATTCATGAACCGATGCAGCCCGCCAAGGTGATCAATCCGTCCAGCCGTCGGACGCAGCATCAAGTGATAGGTGTTGCCCAAAAGGATATCTGCGCCTGTTGCTGCCACCGATTCCGGCATCATTGCTTTCACAGTGGCCGCGGTCCCCACCGGCATAAAGGCAGGCGTTCGGATCGCCCCGCGCGGCGTTTCGATCTGTCCGGTGCGGGCCCGGCCGTCTGTTGCATGCAAGGCAAAGGATGTGCGTTTGGTCATGAGATACCCATCGAGTTCGCAGGCTGTGTGCGCCAATCGTCCGCAAAAGCCAAGCCAATCAAAGAGCGAGACAAACATGCGCAAATGCGTGTTATTCCGAATGGTCCCAGCCCCTTTACCGGGCAAGGTCTATTCCCTATATCTTCGCTAAGAAATAACGGGATCCACCTCAATGAATGATGCAAGCCCCCAAATTGAAGGCGCACCTCTGATTGCGCCGTCCAGCACGGACCATCCGATTTACGACCAAGTCGTGGAAGCCTGCCGCTCAGTCTACGACCCGGAAATACCAGTAAACATTTATGACCTCGGACTGATCTACACGCTTGATATCAATGCCGAAAATGAGGTTCGGGTGATTATGACCCTCACCGCGCCCGGGTGCCCTGTCGCTGGTGAAATGCCCGGCTGGGTGGCCGAAGCCATTGAACCGCTGCCTGGCATCAAACAGGTGGATGTCGAACTCACGTGGGAACCACCCTGGGGCATGGACATGATGTCAGACGAAGCACGCCTGGAATTGGGCTTCATGTAAGGGTCGTGGCACCGACCGCAAGTTCCGAAAAAGACAAGATGATCGCCGGTGACCTTTACGATCCCGGTGACTCAGAACTGTGCAAAGCACGTCGCAAAGCGCAAGCGCTGATGCGCCAGTATAATGCAACCATCGTTGGTGATGAGGCGCGGGCGGGTTTGCTGGACGACCTGCTAGGCAGCCGCGGCAACGGCTGCGCACTGCGCAGCCCATTTTATGTCGACTACGGGTTTAACATCCACTTGGGTTCAAACGTGTTCTGCAACTATGGGGTTGTGATGTTGGACGTCTGCCCGATCCATATTGGCGACAAAACTCAGATCGGCCCCTACACCCAGCTTCTGACAGCAGATCACCCGCGCGATGCGGAGACTCGGGACGCGGAACTTGAGTTCGGCCGCCCCATCACCATCGGTCGAAACGTCTGGATCGGAGGCGCTGCACTGATCCTCCCAGGGGTAACGATAGGCGATGACGCAATCATCGGCGCAGGCAGCGTGGTGACCAAGAATGTCGCAGCAGGCGCAACGGTGGCCGGCAACCCTGCCCGCCCGCTTGCACGATAGCTTTGGCCACCCTACGTTAAGGACGTATCGACAAAGGACAGGCCCATGTTTGGCATCCCTGGAAAGCAAGCTGTCACCCTCACCCCCAAAGCTGCCACACAAGTGCGCAAGCTTATGGATGCCAAAGGCCATGCAGGTCTGCGGATTGGTGTCAAAAAAGGCGGTTGCGCCGGCATGGAATACACCATGGATTATGTGGATGCCGCCGATCCTAACGACGAAGTCGTGGAGCAGGATGGCGCAACGGTCCTAATCGCACCAATGGCACAAATGTTCCTATTCGGGACCGAAATTGATTATAAAACGTCACTGCTGGAGTCTGGCTTCGAATTCAACAACCCCAACGTGTCCGACGCGTGTGGATGCGGCGAGTCGATCAAATTCAAAGACGTTGAAGAGCTGAGCGCCGAATACGCTAACGGTGCACCAAACCTGAAGTCTTAATCTACCAGAAGACACAATGATCTAGCTGAGCCCCTGCAAATGGACGTATGTTTCCGCATAACGTTTTGACAAGTGGTCTCCTGCTCGGATCATTTTGCCTGAATCTGTGGGCGCAACATTTGTTTCCACGTTCGGATTAAAGAAAAGCGGTACCGAAATGCGCTGATCCGCCCCGCCACGCACCCGGTGAAGCGTCGCCACAACGCGCCCTTCGGTCCACATCTCAAGCATCTCGCCAAAGTTGATAATGAACTCACCCGGCGGAGCTTGTACCGGCAGCCACTCGGTTTGACCGCGCGGTTGCACTTCCAAACCGGGCTGCCCGTCCGTGGCCAATAAGGTAAGGCACCCATAGTCTGTATGCGCGGCGATGCCGAAATCTTTGTCACCTGCCCAGTCTGGTCGCGGTGGATAATAGTTGCCGCGCAGCAAGGCCATCGGACAATCGAATTTGCCATCAAAGTGCTGCGCATCCGCGCCGATCGACACTGCAATCGCGCGTAAAAGTCCCCGCGCCACGTCCAGCGCATCACTGTAATAGGCACGAATGACCGTCTCAAACCCGGCGGGTCGGTCCGGCCAATGGTTTGGCGCATATACAGACAACGCCACCCGCATATCACCGTCCGGCAAAGTGTAGCCGCAATCAAACACCTCTTTGTAATCGGGGTTCGCGTCTGGATCGACTTGCTCAGATTGCGGCGCACCCCATCCACGGTTTGACCCGGTACGCGCCATGTTCACCTGATCCTTGATTTCGACCGGCAGATCAAAGAATGCCCGATAAGCAGCGAATACAAAGCGCATCCGAGCTGGTGTGAACGCGGTGTTATAGACGGTGGCAAAGCCAACCTCTTCAACAGCCACTTTCATCTGTGCCAGCGTCTCGGCATCGCCTTCTGCCAGCTTCGCTGCGTCCAGTCGTGGGATCATTGCTCAGCCCTTCAAGCCCGTATGCCTCGGCTTTTGGCATCCCGTCAAAACAACCGCAACAGGCCTTGACGTCCTATCCTGCCCCGCGATGATGCGACCCAATTGGAACAAAGGGGTGTCATGCAATGCGCCGTAAACTCGCTGCTGGAAACTGGAAAATGAACGGTCTTGCCAGCGCGCTGTCCGAACTCGACGCGTTGCAAGACGCGGCGTCGGGTGCTGCAGAGGTGTTAATTTGTCCGCCTGCGACTTTGATCTCCTCTGCGTCATCGCATGCGGGCAACGTCACCATCGGCGCACAGGATTGCCACAGCGCACCCTCCGGCGCTCACACCGGGGAGCTTTCGGCGGAGATGCTCAAAGACGCGGGTGCAAGCGCTGTCATCCTTGGCCATTCAGAACGTCGTGCCGACCACGGCGAAAGCGATGCATACGTCGCCTACAAAACCCAGGCTGCGTGGGCTGCAGGACTAACCGCCATCGTCTGCGTTGGCGAAACATTGAACGACCGCGAGACGGGTCAAACACTTGATGTGATCGGCAGCCAACTCAGCGGTTCTCTGCCGGATGATTGCACCGGTGAAAACACGGTTGTGGCCTATGAGCCGGTGTGGGCCATCGGCACAGGCAAAGTGCCGACAACCGAGCAAATTGCCGAGGTCCACACATTCATGCGTTCGACGCTTATGTCGCGTTTTGGAGACGATACCGGCAGCGCAATCCGTCTGCTCTATGGCGGCAGCGTCAAAGCCTCGAATGCGGCCGAGATCTTTGCTGTCTCTGACGTGGATGGCGCCTTGGTGGGTGGGGCCAGCCTCAAGGCAGTAGACTTTGCGCCCATTGTTGAGGCGCTTAACGCCAGCTGATGCTAACAGTCCAGCAGTCGCCAACCGATCCGGACTTTGTCCAAGACCCCTACCCGTTTTACACCCGTTTGCGTGAGGCAGGTGATCTGGTGTGGTGGGATGAGTACGACATGCCATGCGCGACCACTTTTCGCGCCGTGCACAGCCTGCTGCGCGATCGCAGGTTCGGGCGTGAGATCCCAGCGGAGATGGCGACACCGCTGCCAGATCACCTTGCGCCTTTCTACGCGGTTGAAGCCCACTCCATGCTGGAATTGGAACCGCCACGGCACACTCGATTGCGCAGTCTGGTACTGCGCGCGTTCACCTCACGCCGCATCAAGGAATTAGGTCCGGAAATCACGCAACTGGCGCATGCACAGATTGACGCCTTTCCATCTGGTCAACCCTTCGATGTCCTAAGCACGTTCTGCCAACCCATTCCTGTAATTGTTATCGCACGTCTGTTGGGTGTGCCCGACCACATGGCACCCAGTCTGCTGACATGGTCCAACACTATGGTTGCCATGTATCAAGCCAATCGGACCTACGAAACAGAATGCCGCGCGGCAGACGCCGCCAAAGCCTTCTCGGAGTTTTTGACCGCTTATATCAACACACGGCGCAAAGACCCTCGAGATGATCTGATTACCCATCTGATTGCGGCTGAGGAATCTGGCGAAAAACTGTCTACAAACGAATTAATCACTACTTGCATCCTGTTGCTCAACGCCGGGCATGAGGCAACGGTTCACACACTGGGCAACGGTATCAAACTGCTGCTGGAACAAAACCATGCGGTTGTGCCAGACAAGCCCGACCTGACCTGCGAAGAAATCCTCCGCTTCGATCCGCCCTTACACATGTTCTCGCGCTACGCGTACGAAGACATAACTGCTTTTGGACACACCTTCCGTAGAGGCGACCAAGTCGCGCTACTTCTTGCATCTGCCAATCGCGACGAGACGCATTGGGAAAAGGCAGATATCTTTGAACCGACCCGCCACATTACACAAAACGCCAGCTTCGGCGGCGGTTTGCATTTCTGTGTCGGCGCACCTTTAGCCCGGCTCGAACTCCAGATTGCATTGCCGATCCTGTTCAAACGATGCCCTACACTGCGGCTGGCAAGTAAGCCTCGTTATGCAAACATGTATCATTTCCACGGCTTGGACTCTCTGATGGTCGCAACCAATTGATCTTCAGAGTCTTCTCTTCTTCAAAAATATGCAAACGCGACACGGTACACGCGCGAACCAGGAACCGGAAAGCGTCACAACAAAAAGCGCAAATAAATGCGCGCGGAAGCGCACAATTTGACTGGTCTCACAGTGGCAAAGCGCTGGTCGATTTGATCTCTTCCATCGAAAGCAGCGCTGTTACGTTATACACGCGAACCTCGGCGATGAGGGCCTGGTAGAACTCGTCATACGCACGTGCGTTCTTAACGCGGACTTTCAGGATGTAGTCGATATCACCTGCCAGACGGTGCGCCTCCTGGACCTCGGGTCGATCTTGAAGCGCTTTCAGAAATGCACGTTGCCAATCGGCTTCATGCTCACTGGTGCGTATCAGAACAAAGAAACAAGCCTCAAAGCCTAACGCTTCTGCGTCCAGCTGCACAGTTTGTGCACCCACAACCCCGGATTCGCGCAATTTGCGGATTCGATTCCACACCGGGGTCTTCGACGATCCCACTTTGCGCGCAATATCATCAAGCGATTGCGCGGCATCGGTCTGCAACTCAATCAGGATTTTCCTGTCTGTCTCGTCGATCTTCACCGCTGTTCCAACTTTCGTGCAATTCAAGGACACCGGGTCCTCCGGCGCCACCCAATTAGAACAAACATCCTTATTTGCGCAAGCATCTCGTAATTTATTGGAACAATATTCTATTCTAGAGACAAGAAAAGCGCACAAAGGACATCACTGATGATGCAGAGTGTTAACCCACACGCAACGACACCAGTCGTCTTTGTAGGCGCAGGGCCGGGCGATCCCGATCTGCTTACTGTCAAAGCCTTGCGCGCTTTGCAGAGTGCGGATGTTGTCATCCATGACCGCCTGGTCAGCGACGAGATCCTCGCCCTTGTCGGCCCGAACACCCGTCTTCGCAATGCCGGGAAAGAGGGATTTGGACCATCCGTTACCCAAAACGCTATCAACGCAATGATCATTGAAGAAGCCTTACAAGGCGCTTGCGTTGTCCGCCTTAAATCCGGTGATCCCACAGTATTCGGTCGCCTAGACGAGGAACTAGATGCGCTTGCTGATGCAGATCTTGATTTCACCATCATTCCTGGACTGACATCCGCGTCTGCCGCCGTCGCCGCTCTTGGACAATCGCTCACCAAACGTGGTCGCAACTCTGCCGTTCGTCTGGTTACGGGCCACGACATGAAAGGGTACGCGGATCAGGATTGGCGCACGCTGTCGGCATCCGGTCAAGTAGCCGCGATTTACATGGCCAAGAAAGCAGCCCGTTTCATCCAAGGCCGCTTGCTCATGCATGGTGCAGCACCGGACACACCTGTCACTGTCGTGGAAAACGCGTCCCGTCCGGACCAGCGCATCGTAGCGGCAACGCTTTCTAACCTACCCGCAAAGCTCGCAGACGCGAAAATCCATGGACCGGCGCTGCTTATGTACGGCCTCGCCCCGCGCAGTGCTGCCGTCGCCCTGCCCCAAATTCAGGAGATGATCTAATGCCTGCTGCTTTCAGCCCGAAAGTCGTCACAGCCAATGATCTGTTAGAGGGTGATGTTGTGTACCTGACGGCCAAAGATACATGGTCGCGTCGATTGACCGACGCAGACGTCCTTACGGATGAAGCAGACGCGCAAATCCGTCTGATCGATGCCAGCGCGCGCACGTCTGAAGTGGTGGGCGTCTACCTGGCAGACGTTGCGACAACGGACACAGGCCCCAAACCCACGCATTTTCGCGAAGAGTTCCGCACCAAAGGTCCGTCCAACTACGCCCATGGCAAACAAGTGGAGGCACACTGATGTACCGCTACACCGATTTCGACACGACCTTTGTCGCCGAACGCAACGCCCAATTCCGCGCGCAGGTGGAACGCCGCATTGACGGCTCGCTCACCGAAGACGAATTCAAACCGCTGCGCCTTATGAATGGCCTCTACTTGCAACTGCACGCCTACATGCTGCGCGTTGCTGTTCCTTACGGCACGCTGAACAGCGCGCAAATGCGACAGCTCGCGATGATCGCAGACACATGGGACAAAGGGTATGGCCATTTCACCACGCGCCAGAACATCCAGTTCAACTGGCCCAAGCTGCGCGATGTACCGGATATGCTCGACGCGTTGGCCGAGGTGCAGATGCACGCAATACAAACCAGCGGGAACACAATTCGCAATGTAACCGCTGACCATTTCGCCGGTGCGGCCGCCGACGAAATCGCTGATCCTCGCCCTGTAGCAGAGCTGATCCGTCAATGGTCAACAGACCACCCTGAATTCCAGTTCCTGCCCCGAAAGTTCAAGGTCGCTGTGACGGGTTCTCCCAATGACCGTGCGGTTACCAAAGCCCACGACATCGGCTTGCGCATGGTCTTAAATGACGCGGGTGAGCCAGGTTTCGAAGTTATCGTCGGCGGTGGACTTGGCCGCACACCAATGATCGGCAAGGTTATCCGCGACTTCCTGCCGGAAGCGGACCTGCTGCCTTATCTTGAAGCGATCGTATCCGTTTGGAACCTGCTTGGCCGTCGGGACAACAAGTACAAATCCCGCATCAAGATCACCGTGCACGAACATGGCATCAACGACATCCGCGCGCGGGTGGAAAAGCGCTTTGAGATGCTCAAACCCGCGTTTACCGGGATCGACCAACAGTTGTTTGCAGGCATTAAGGCGGATTTCGCGCCTCCTGCCTTCGATACGCGCGACACGGCACCTTTTGACCAGTTCTACGCCAACGATTCCGTCTTCCGCGCATGGGTTGACAGCAATGTCACAGAACACCGGGCCAGCGGATATGCCATCGCGCAGATCAGTCTCAAGGCGCATGGCGCAACGCCTGGCGATGCCACGTCTGATCAGATGCGCCTGATGGCTGACCTTGCCGCTCAGTACGGACATGATGAATTACGGGTAAGCCATGAGCAGAACATCGTCCTGCCTCATATGCACAAAGCCGATCTGCCGGCGGTCCACGCTGCCCTTAAAACACTTGGTCTTGCCACAGCCAATATCGGTAAGATCAGCGACATCATCGCCTGCCCCGGTATGGATTACTGCGCACTTGCCACGGCTCGGTCGATCCCGGTTGCACAAGAGATCGCAACGCGTTTTGATGAATTGAAGCTTGAGAACGATATCGGCGATCTCAAGATCAAGATCTCGGGCTGCATCAATGCTTGTGGGCACCACCACGTCGGTCATATCGGCATCCTTGGCCTCGACCGGGCCGGTGTTGAGAACTACCAAATCACGCTGGGTGGCGATCACACTGAAACGGCCGCGGTCGGTCAGCGCACTGGCCCGGGTTTCGCGTATGACGAAATCGTTCCAGCGGTCGAGCGCATCGTAGACACCTACCTAGCGGAACGCTGTGATGCAGATGAAGCTTTCATTGACACGTTCCGGCGTGTCGGCATGGAGCCGTTCAAAACCGCGCTCTACGGCGAAACCGAACGGCGCAAGAAAGCAGCCTGATGTTAACGCTGAACCAGCACCATCGAGATGAAACGGGCCTGCCGATTGACGCGCAGATCGAACTGCGCGCCCGCGTTGACGCGCTGAACACTCAGTTTCGACATTTCGGCACGTCTTACTTTCTTGAGGCGATGCTAACGCGCGGCTTGTTTGACCGCGTCGCCATGGTGTCTAGTTTTGGTGCCGACTCGGCAGTTCTGCTGCACTTGATCGCGCATATCGATCGGGACCTGCCGGTGTTGTTCATCGACACCCGTCTGTTGTTTGAGGAAACGCTCGCATACCAACAGCAGCTTGCAGAGCATCTTGGCCTCACCAATGTGCAGATCGTTCACGTCTCAGACCACACGATCCAAGCGCAGGACCCTTACGGCGCATTGCGCTTCTCGGACCCCGACGCGTGCTGCAACTTGCGCAAGACAGATGTTCTGAACACCGCTCTTTGTGGATATGACGCATGGATCACGGGTCGCAAGCGCCATCAGGCGCAATCTCGCCAAGGGTTACACTACTTTGACGCGGACGCCGATACGGGTCGTATCAAGATCAATCCGCTGATCGACTGGAAACCAGCGCGCATCGCCGCTCATCTCGAAAGGCATAACTTGCCGCGCCATCCATTGGTTGCCAAAGGCTACCCGTCCATCGGTTGTGCACCTTGCACATCTCCTATCCAGCATGGTGAAGACATACGCGCAGGACGTTGGCGTGGAACAGAAAAAACTGAATGCGGATTGCACAATGCATCCCTTCCAAAAGGAACACGAACATGAGCGTCATTGTTAGTGACACCGGCTTCAACACCTTTGAAGATCCCGCTCAGTGGATCCCCTCTGACCATACCATCGATTTGACGTCAGACACCGACCCCGCGAAATTGCCCGATCTTCTGCACGGAATGGAACTGGTTCGCGTGGACTTTCCCAGCTTTGCCGACGGACGTGGTTTCACACTTGCGCGCCTGATCCGCCAGCACGGCTTTCAGGGCCATCTTCGCGCCAAAGGCCATGTGATTGCCGATCAATACGCCATGGCGCGTCGTTCCGGTTTTGACGATGTTGAAATCGATGAAGACCTTGCCAAACGCCAGCCAGAAGACCAATGGCTCGCCCGCGCTAACTGGCAAGCACACGACTACCAGGCCCGCCTGCGTGGTGTCGCCGCGTAATCACAACCACCCTGTAGCCACCTGCGACACCCGGGCTTTAACGTCCGGGTTTCGCATGACGCAAATCAAAGCTAGACATAGGACGTCGGTTTACACCGGCTGTAAATTAAACATGACAGAGTTGACACCTGTGACAGAAGCGACAGCAACCGCCGCCCCAAAGAAACTTGCCATCCCAGACGCGCAGATCGTGACATCCGTTCAGCACTGGACGGACCGTTTGTTTTCATTCCGAGTCACGCGGCCCGCATCCTTGCGATTTCGGTCGGGTGAGTTCGTGATGATCGGCCTCATGGCGATGAACGAAAAGACCGGCAAAGAAAAGCCGCTCCTTCGCGCATATTCCATCGCCTCGCCGTCATGGGACGAAGAATTGGAGTTTTATTCGATCAAAGTGCAGGACGGACCTCTGACGTCGCGCCTACAGCACATCGAGCCGGGGGATGAGATTATCTTGCGCCCCAAACCGGTCGGCACACTGGTGCATGACGCGCTTTTGCCGGGAAAACGCCTTTGGCTTTTTGCGACCGGCACGGGATTTGCCCCATTCGCCTCTCTCCTCCGCGATCCACAGACATATGAAGATTATGACGAAGTCATTATCACTCACACCTGCCGCGAGGTTGGCGAATTGCAATACGGCAAGGAACTAATCGAAAGCATTCGTACGGACGACATGCTGGCCGAATTGATAGGCGAGGGCTTCCACGAAAAGCTACGCTACTATCCGACCACCACCCGCGAAGAGAGCCCTAAGATGGGCCGTATCACCGATTTGATGCGCAACGGCGAATGCTTTGCTGATCTTAGCGTGCCAGAGCTTGATCCCGAAACCGACCGGGCCATGGTGTGCGGAAACCTCGCCTTTAACCTTGAGATCAAGGAAATGCTTGAAGGCTACGGTCTAGAAGAAGGCGCGAATTCGGACCCCAAACACTATGTGGTCGAAAAAGCGTTTCTCGACTGAGTAAAAGACGTCTCATGAAAAAAGCCGCGCGAATTGCTTTGCGCGGCTTTTTTCTTTGGCATGCAAAGGACTATTCGAGTCCGAGCTGACCACGCAGAGTTTCCAGAACGCCCTGAAGCACTTCGGGATTGTCCCGCGCTTGTTCGAGCGCAGCTTTGGTGGTGGTCTTAACGAGGGTCGAAAGCTCTGAATTGTCGACATATTCGATCACCTGATCAAATTCAAATCCGTCGACTGTCAGCAATTCCGTAATGTTTGCAGCGGCGTCGCCTGCAGCATCAGCCGTAGCCTCGGCAGCATCGGTTGCGGTTTCAGTCGCTTCAGTCGCCGTTTCTTCCACACTTTCGGCGGCATCTGTTGCAGTGTTTTCAACTGCACCTGTTGCTTCACCAGCGGTGTCTTCAACTGCTTCGACCGCGTCCGTTGCAGTCTCTTCAACCGCTTCGGTCGCTTCGGTGGCGGTTTCAACAGCATCACTTGCGGCGTCCTCGGTCGCCACAGCTGCATCAGATGCGCCCTCTTCGACAGCTTCTGCTGCATCGGTCGCAACTTCTTCCGTTGCCTCAACCGCGTCGGTGACCGCGTCCTCGGTCGCTTCAACGGCCGCTTCTCCGCCTTCAACCGCGTCTTCTGCAGTGCCAGTCACTGTTTCGACAGCATCGTTCAAAGCGTTATTGACTGCGTCAATTGCATCCTCGGCGGCCGTGGTTGCGTCTTCGGCCAGTGAATTGACGGCTTCTGTTGCGTCTTCAACAGCCGTTTCAGCAGCCTCTGTGGCTTCATTCACAACCTCTTCGACCGCCTCTTCGACGCCTTCAACCGCTTCGGTGACAGCTTCTTCAGCAGTTTCCGCTGCTGATGTGGTTTCTTCGACAACCTCTTCCACCGTTGTCTCTGCTGAATCCGCAGCCGGCTCAGTGACTTCATCGGCCGGTGTTTCTGCCACTTCAGGTACAGTATTGCTTTGCGTAAAGAACCAGACACCTGCACCAATGGCGACAATCACCGCCAGAATGATTAGGTTTTTCATCGGATCTAAGACCCCCGTGTTACCAAACTCATAGCCCGGCCCTAGCGGCACGGACATCTGGCATGCATGTGCGAACTAAATGGCATGGCAACAAGGGGGAAAGGCTTTGCAATAGGCCCCTTTCCGCCGAAAAGCGGGTTGAAGTGAAACGGTATGACGTTTACTTTACAGCCCTGATTTGAACTGCATTAAAGGAGCATTCCCATAGCCCGCAGACCACACAACGCGCCTCCACAGCGCGATACCGGCCCCCGCGTCAATGATCGCATTCGGTCCCCTGAAATCCGCCTGATTGGCGCAGAGGGTGAAAATGTCGGCGTTGTCTCTCCCGAACGCGGGATGCAGCTTGCCGAAGAGGCCGGTCTTGATCTTGTTGAGATCTCGCCGAACGCAAATCCACCGGTTGTGAAGATCATGGATTTCGGCAAATTCAAGTACGAACAGCAAAAGCGTGAATCCGAAGCGCGCAAGAAGCAGAAGATCATCGAGGTGAAGGAGGTCAAATTCCGACCAAACACCGATACGCATGACTACGACGTCAAAATGCGCAATGTCTTCAAATTCCTTGAGAATGGCGACAAGGTCAAAGTCACTCTGCGGTTCCGCGGTCGTGAAATGGCACACCAGAACCTGGGCCGTGAACTGCTGGAACGGGTTGCAGACGACGTTCAGGAAATTGGCAAGGTCGAGAACATGCCAAAGATGGAAGGCCGTCAGATGGTGATGATGATCGGACCCGCGTCTAAATGATCTGATACCCTATTCCCAAAGAGAACAGAGCGACCTTCGGGTCGCTTTTTTATTTGCCTTCACGCGGCGTCGGACGGGATGGCGGTTCCTTGAGCAAACCACCGACCCCCATACCCATAACGTCCGCCGGCATGACCGGCACATCGCACAGCATCCGTTCCAGCACCCAATCCGCGCCATTCATGGCAGGCGACTTGGCACAACCCGGCAAACCGAGAACTGGCGTGTCGCCCAGATGACCCCAGAACAGCAGGTTTCCCGGATCGACCGGCATGCCGTAATGAACCACCTCTCCACCAGCTGCGCGCACCGCTTCGGGAGCGACGTCAAACAGGTCAGATGTGGCTGATCCAGTCAATATGCACAGGATATCATGATCCTTTGCTGCGTCTTGCAGCGCGACACTCAACGCGTCGACCCGATGCGGCACGACGGTCTTTGGCCCCATGGTCACGCTGAGGCGGTCAAAGCGCATGGCCATGGACCGCTGTCCTTTCGACCCGTCGCTGCTGTCACCGACCTGTGTTTGGATAAGCGCTGCACGTTTGCGCGACACAGAGCGCACCCGCAAAGCATCTGCACCTGCCGCGATGGCTTGGGTTACAACCGAATGTGGCACCGCATAAGAAATGATCTTCACGGTCGCCACCATGCCGCGCGCAGCCATACGGTGCCATTTTGGCACTGTTGCAACGGTCACCATCGGATGCACAGCATTGACTGCGTCGATCTTGGACGCATCAATCTCAGCAACGCCATGCTCGGTTGCAAAGATATTAACGCGTCCAGTACTGGCGGGCGCCAGTCGAAGGTTTACAGCTTTGGCATTCGGCACAAGCGCTTTGGCCAAGACTTCTGCCGCAGCATCTTCATGCACGTCATCAGGTTCGAGCCGTGCGACCGTCACGTCAGATATCCCTGCGTTTTCGAGCTTGCGCAGCGCGTCCGCGTCAAGCGTCACGCCTTTGCGTAAGCGCCCTTTGGCTAATGCAATAGAATGCGCGAGGATGGCACCTTTCGCATCCTGCACCGGCACTGCGCCAAACTTCATGCGCCCTGCCTTAGAACACGGGTCATCTCGGCCAGGATCGAAACTGCAATCTCGGCTGGTCCCGATGCCCCTATGTCAAGGCCAATGGGGCCGTGAATTTGGCCGATTTCCGCATCTGAAAAGCCAGAAGCCGACAAGCGGTCTACCCGTTTCGCATGCGTGCGTTTCGACCCAAGCGCCCCAATGTAGAAACAATTGGCCCGCAGCGCCTGTTCCAACGCCGGGTCATCCAGTTTTGGATCATGGGTGAGCAGCACCAGTGCAGTTCGCGAATCCAATCCAAGTTTTTGCACCGCTTCATCAGGCCAGTCATGAAGGATGGTTTCCCCGGGAAAGCGCGCGTCTGATCCAAACGCTTCTCTTGGGTCAAGCAATGTCGGGTCATAACCCGCGATGCGCGCCATCGGTACTAGCGCCTGCGCGATATGAACCGCGCCGACCACGATCAAGCGTAGCGGTGGATTGTGAACGCCAACAAAGGTGCGGCTGTCTTCGACAAAACCGGACCGATCCATGCGGAAAGCCTGATCATGCCCCGACCGCGCGAGACTGCGCTCTTTGGTTTCAAGATTGGCAACGTAGGCAACCGGCATTCTTTGGGCGCGGTGCGTGACAAGCTCGGTCAACAGCGCCTCAGGGATCACCGATCCGACGGGCTCAACCAGCACGCGGATGGTGCCGCCGCAGGCCAGACCAACCGCGAATGCATCTTCGTCACTGACCCCAAACTCAAGCTCGCGCGCGGCACCGTCTTCAAGCGCATCCATGGCCTCCACCACCACGGCGCTCTCTACACAACCGCCCGAGACTGATCCCACCATTTCAGCGTCCGAGGAAATCGCAAGCTGTGATCCAACCCGTCTTGGCGCGCTGCCCCACGTCTCGATCACGGTCGCCAAAACGGCGCCTTTGCCCTCTTGATGCCAGCGCAGCGCGGATTCGGGGCAGTTGTCAAATTGATCCATTGGTGTCTGCGTCCTCCCAAACGCGTTTTACCATATGTGTTGGCAGTGTCTTGTATCGCCTGCAAATTGTTGTGCGTCACGCCTGTGTGAAGCGATGTGCGCAGTCGTGTTGTCGGTCACGATACCTCGGCACCCCAGTCTTTCATCACTCAATCGACAAATCAGCACAGAAACGCCAGCCCCACTTTAGGCGCGACAGCAAGGCATTGCGTCACGCGTCCCTCACATGGCGTCACTGCGAAGTGACAAAGCCTGAATTGCGCTTGTGAGGCTGCCCTTTCTATCGCTGTGGCGGCACGGGCGATTTGTACCGCGTCAAAACTCACTTGAAAGGCTTTCACTTTATGTCACTGCTTCGGATTACCGTAGAAAACACATCGCCCGAGGGCGGCACTTTCCTGACCCCATTTTGGTTTGGCTTGCATAATGGCGCGTTTGATTTGGGCGACATTGGCTCAGCCGCATCTGCCGGGCTGGAAGCTTTGGCCGAGGATGGAACCTTCGCCGCGATTGCAGCAGAACTCACCGAAGCAGATGCAGGCGCGATGGGCGGCGCGGTGTTTGGCGAAGCCGGACCCATTGCGACAACAGAACTTGCGAGCACGCTGGTCAGCGTTGATGCCGATGCTACACCGTTCATCAGCTTGGCCGCGATGCTTTTGCCATCAAACGACGCGTTCATTGGCACTTTGGATGCAGTAGAGCTTTTTGATGAAAACGGGGACTTCACTGGTTCTGTGACACTGAACTTTGACGGTAGCCGCGTGTATGATGCGGGCACCGAAGTGAACACGGAACTGGATGCTGCGTTTGTCAATCAGACCGGCCCGAACACTGGCGTGGATGAAAACGGAACGATCGAGTTGCATCCTGGGTTTAACGGGTCCGTGGGCAATCCAGAGGGGGAAGGCGACCAAATCATTCTCGGTGGGACCAACGCGTTTGGTGAAGCTATCGACGCGACGATTGCCGACTTTACCCGCGACGACGCGCCTATCGCGAGCGTAAAAATTGAAGAGGTTGTCGAACTGCGTCTTACCGTCACCAACACATCACCCGACGGCGGAACGTTCCTGACGCCGTTTTGGTTCGGTTTGCATGATGACGGGTTTGATCTTGGTAACCGTGACGAAGCCGCTTCTGCCGGACTGGAAGCGCTTGCCGAAGATGGCACTTTCGAAGCCATTGCTGCCGAACTGTTGGCGGCAGACCCTGACGGCGTCGGCGGCGCGATCCTCGGGGAACGTGGTCCTATCGCGACGGGCGAGGTCGCAAGCACAACCTTGTTGGCCAGCACAGACACGCCCTACATCAGCCTTGCGGCTATGCTTTTGCCCTCAAACGATGCGTTTGTCGGCACGCTGAATGCAGTAAAACTCTTTGATGAGAACGGGGATTACCTTGGGGACCAGACGATCACCTTCACCGGTGAAAACGTCTATGATGCGGGGACCGAGGTGAACACCGAACTCGACGCGGCCTTTATCAACCAAACCGGCCCGAACACTGGAATTGATGAAAACGGTGTCATCGAACTGCATCCCGGGTTCAATGGGTCTGAAGGCAATCCCGAAGGTGAAGGCGATCAGATCATCCTCGGAGGCACAAACGCGTTTGGCGTCGATATCGATGAAACGGCAGCAGACTTCACCCGCGACGGCGCACAAATCGCCGAAGTCTCGATCGAACAAGTGGACGTTCAACTCGGCTCGTCCGAGGACAACATGTTCGAGGTGACCACTTTTGAAAGCGCGGCGCGGATCGCAGGCAATGGCGGCGCAGATACCATTGTGTTCACAGGCTTCGACCTGAACGACATTGCGATCGACCGGATCGATGGCGGTTTCGCTGTTGAGGCTTCTGAAGGTTCAGCATTGCATATTGGCGGTGTAGAAAGTCTGGAGTTTGATGATGAAGCGCTGGCAATCGAAACAGGTGGCGCTGTGCAAACCGTTGGGCTGTTTTATCAGACCCTTCTGGGGCGCGAGAGTGACATTGCCGGCCTCACGTTCTGGAGTGATTTGGGAGAGGACGGGTTTGGCCTCGACACAATTGCCGAGTTCATACTCAATTCGGAAGAGTTTGCCGGCAACATGAATGACGTTTCCTCCAACGGTTCATTCCTCGACTTCCTCTACCAGTCTGTTTTGGGACGTGAGGCCGATACCGAAGGTCGCGCGTTTTGGCTGGACGCACTGGACAGCGGCGGCGCAGACCGCGGCGAAGTGGCACTTGGTTTTGCAACAGCTGACGAAACACAAGGGCTGTTTGCCAACACCATTGACGACGGATTTGTTGTTTTCGCCTAGAACGAAAATTAGGAGCATCGCGCCTGAAGCTTTTCAGGCGCGATGCCCCAGTCAGACTTGGGGCCGCGTCACGTCATACCCATAAAGCCAGTCGAACCGCCCCAGCATGCGTCGCGGTGCATAACGACTAAGCACATTCAGGGCGGTATGCGCTGCGAACCGAAACGGGCCAGGCGACAGGTGATAGTTGCGGGCGTTTTTGCTTGCCGCGTCGATGACCCGCGTCACACGCTTTTGGCGACGCGCCTGATACGCTGCCAGGCCTGCATCCACAGAAGTCGCCGACGCCAAGGCATCCGCGAGAACCCACGCGTCTTCCAATGCCATGTTTGCCCCCTGCGCGAGAAACGGCAGGGTTGGATGCGCGGCATCGCCGAGGATCGCACAGTTCTGACCGTACCAGCGCGACGCAACCGGGTGGCGAAACAACCCCCAGAGGCCGGGGTCTTTGGCTTGAGACAGGATTTGATGAACTTCTGCATCAAACCCCGAAAATGCTTTGCGCAAGGCATCGGCGTCGTCAGTTTGCGACCAACTCTCTGCCGCCCAGGCGCGTCGCTCTTCCACCGCAACGACGTTTAAGTGGCTTCCGTTACGCAGCGGATACGTCACCATGTGCCGCCCCGGCCCCATCTGCACCCGTACCTCTTGCGGATGGTTGGTCGCGTTGGGCACAATGCACCGCCACGCTACCTGTCCCGTAAAAAAGGGTTTTTCTGGTGTGTTCAAGATTGGTCTGACTGCGGAGTGAATACCGTCCGCACCAATGACCAAGTCTGTATCGCGGTGATCACCGGTCGCGGTAACGATGCGAGGACGATCCGCTTGTGACACGGTATCCACCTGCTGCAAAAGCCGGATGTGCACGCCTGCGGCGCGGGCTGCGTCCGACAGCAACGCAATCAAATCCGCACGGTGCACGAAAAAATAACGCTGATCCGCAGCTAATAACGTCAGATCAAGCCGTGCCACTTCGGCACCGGTTCCGCCATTACGAAGCGACACCGCCTGTGCCGCAACGGAACACGCCTCCAGCGCATCAGCCAATCCCAGCGCTTCAATGACGCGCAGCCCATTGGGAGAGATCTGGATGCCAGCGCCAACTTCGGCAATCGCCTCGGCTTGTTCAAGCACTGTTACCAACGCCCCATGTTTGCGCAGTGCCAAAGCGCAAGCGAGACCACCAATGCCGCCGCCAATAATCGTGATGTCGAGGTCTTTTAGGGTCACATGTGTTCCCCAATGAAAAACGCGCCGGACCCGAAGCCCCGGCGCGCGCAATTGGTCAAATTGTGCGGGGCATCAGTCGTCGCGATGCACCTTTTCGCGGCGCTCGTGACGCTCTTGCGCCTCAAGGCTCAGCGTGGTCGTTGGCCGCGCCACCAAACGTTTGAGCGAAATCGGCTCACCTGTCGCGGCGCAGTATCCAAACTCCCCTTCGTCAATCCGGCGCAAAGCAGCGTCAATCTTTGCCACCAATTTGCGCTGACGATCTCGGATACGCAGTTCCAGCGCACGGTCGGTTTCCTCGGATGCACGATCTGCCACATCCGGAATGTTGCGCGTGCCGTCTTGAAGCCCGGCAATTGTGGATTTGCTGTCGCTGAGAAGTTCACTGCGCTGCTCAAGCAGTTCACGACGAAACCATTCGAGCTGGCGGTCATTCATAAACGGCTCATCCTCGGCAGGACGATAGTCATCGGGCAGGAAAGTTTCGGCTTTCATCTTGGTCCCCTTGTCTACGCCAATCTCTGTCATGGAAGTCCTTCTAGAAATCTGGCACCCCTTCGCGCAGCATCTAACCGAAGGCCCAAGGGTTGTCACTAGCCAATAGCAGCACAAATGAGTGAAAACGTTGCGCGGGGTCAAGGACTGTAAAGGCAGGAATAACATGAGATTTGAAGGCACAGACAGCTACGTCGCCACGGATGATCTGACCATCGCGGTCAACGCGGCGGTCACGCTGGAACGCCCGCTTTTGGTTAAAGGCGAACCCGGCACCGGAAAGACCGAGCTTGCGCGCCAAGTCGCGGCAGGGCTGGGCCTCAAGATGATCGAATGGAACATCAAATCGACCACCAAGGCACAACAGGGTTTGTACGAATACGATGCGGTCAGCAGATTGCGCGACAGCCAGTTGGGCGACGAGCGCGTGAACGATGTGTCAAACTACATCCGCAAGGGCAAGCTGTGGCAGGCGTTCGAGGCGGATGAGAAAGTTGTGCTGCTGATCGATGAAGTGGACAAGGCCGATATCGAGTTCCCGAACGACCTCCTGCAAGAGCTCGATAAGATGGCCTTCCACGTCTATGAGACGGGTGAGACGGTCAGCGCCAAACACCGCCCTATCGTGATCATCACCTCCAACAACGAAAAAGAGTTGCCAGACGCATTTCTGCGGCGGTGTTTCTTTCACTACATCCGGTTTCCCGATGCGGACACATTGCGGAAAATTGTCGAGGTGCATCACCCGGGCATCAAAGAAGCTTTGCTAACCACAGCGCTAACGCAGTTCTACGAGGTCCGCGAACAGACCGGATTGAAGAAAAAGCCTTCGACCTCGGAAGTACTAGACTGGCTGAAGCTGCTCTTGGCTGAGGATATGACCGCTGATGACCTGAAGCGTGATGGCGCGAATGCATTGCCCAAGCTGCATGGTGCGCTTTTGAAGAACGAACAGGATGTGCATCTGTTTGAGCGTCTGGCCTTTATGGCGCGGCGGGAACGGCGGTGAACGTAGAAACGGCCGTGGCGTTTTTGCTAGGGAAAGATTGGGGCTCTGCCCCAAACCCCGGGATATTTTGAAACCAGAGAAGCAAGTCAAAGTGGCTTTGTTTGAAAAAGCTGAACTTTCAGACCCCCATGGGAAATAGGCGCGCTGACGTGTGCGAATTTCAAACCCGTGGCACGGGCAAGTCCTTTGTCCGAGGTGACAACCCCCACGCGCCAGCCTTTGAAACGGTCTTTCATCACTGCACCGAACGATCCGTACAATGCGAACAGAAGCTTTCGGTTGCCGATCCGTGCGCCGTAGGGCGGATTTACGATCACTAGCCCCGGGTGACTAGCAGGGGGCATTAAATCAGCGACCGCTTGATGCTTGAAGTCAGTGACCTGCGACAGCCCCGCGCGAGTTGCATTCGCTGTGGCGTTGGAAACGGCTCCGGCATCACGATCAAAACCCAAATGCATGTGATCAGGTGGCGCTGAGCTTGGCTGACTGTTGACTACCTTGTCCCAATCCGCGCGATCGAACGAGGCCAAACGCTCAAATCCAAAGGAACGACCGCGCCCTGGCGCTAAACCAAGGGCAATCTCGGCTGCCTGTAACACAAAAGTGCCCGATCCACACATTGGATCTATCACCGGTTCTGACCCATCATACCCGCAGGACCTCAGAAAAAGCGCCGCGAGCGTGTCGCGCATGGGCGCCTTGCCGACTGCTTGTTTGTGCCCGCGCCGGTGCAATGGCTCTCCGGAAGTATCAACGCTGATTTCACACAAATCATCTTCGATACGAACACGCACAGAGACGCCATCTTTGTTCACCGGCTCAGCGCCTATGGCGTCGGTGATTGCCTTCGACACGCGCTCTGCCGCTGCACCGGCATGATAGATGCGCGATTTGCGGCAGGTCGCCTCAACACGGAAAGGCACGTCGGGGCACAGCAAGCCTGCCCAATCGATCTTGCGTGACCGTTTGTCGAGCTGCGCCAAATGCATCGCCCGAAATCGCGCCACCCGGGCCAAAACGCGCCCTGCCCCGCGCAAAACCAGGTTGGCGCGCCAGACATCCGGCCAATCGCCTTCACAGATGACACCGCCCGGCACCACTTGCGGATTGGCAAAGCCAGCCTCTTTTGCCTCATCCCGCAGAACAGGCTCCAGCCCAGGCGTGCCAGACAAAAAAATCTCAATGACGGAAGATGCTGTCATGTGGAGGGCTTACTCCGTTTTGTGAGCCTCGACGAGACGCGCGATGAGATTTGCGTATGGTTCAAAAGAATCGAACTAAGCGTGCCCTTTTCAAACAAGCGTAACCGCCTGACGTTGATGCATTTTCATCACGTTATCCACAGGCTTGAAGAAAACCGAATCACCGTGATTCCTTCGCTCTGGCCAAAATCCATGCTTTCGCCCTAAGCTGACCGCACAGAGGACAAATAACTGCGGAACAAAAAACCATCCGCAACGAGCAGGCAGGCTTCACACGTGTCCCAAACTGATTTGAACGTGCGCTTGGTGCGTGCGGAAGACTACGCTTCGTGGTGTGCTTTGTGGCGCGCTTACCTGACGTTTTACGAAACGTCGGTGCCGGAGAACGTATATCAAACCACATTCGAGCGACTGCTCGGCGACGATCCGCAGGACTTCACAGGGTTGGTGGCCGAAACGCACACAGGGCTGATCGGCCTGACCCATTACGTGTTTCATCGACACTGCTGGAAAATCGAAAACGTGTGTTATCTGCAAGACCTCTATGCAGCGCCAGAGGCCCGGAGAATGGGTGTGGGGCGCGCCTTGATCGAAGCGGTTTACGCGAATGCGGACGCAGCTGGCGCTCCATCGGTGTACTGGACAACTCAACACTTCAACGACACGGCGCGCCAGCTTTACGACCGCATCGGTATCCTGACGCCATTTATCAAGTACCAGCGGGGGTAAGAGCATGCGTCGCTTCATCCTGCCGCTTTATCTTTTTCTTGGTGCGTGTGTGCCAGTTTCGCATTCCGAACCTGCCACCCGCGCCGCCTTTGTGGAAACCAGCCTTCCTCCGATGAAGGTCTTTTCGGTGCCGCGCCCTCGGGTGCCACAAATATCCAACACGGACCTTGCTCGTGATTTCATGGACCTGTCGATGGGGTTGGAGTCAGGTCGCAACCTTGAGGTATTCACCCGGTTCGAAGGCCCGATCACGGTGCGTTTAACCGGTAGCGTTCAATCCACTGTGCCAAGCGACCTTAACCGGCTTCTGCATAGGCTGCGAACCGAAGCTGGCATCGATATCAGCTATTCAACGACCGATACGGCCAACATCACGATCAATGCGGTCACTCGGGCCGAGATCCAGCGCTTTTTGCCCCAAGCAGCGTGCTTTGTGGTGCCGAACGTGTCTACTCTTGCGGAATACCGTCAAGCGCGCCGGTCGAACCGCGTTGACTGGGGTCGCATCACCGAACGCCGCCAACTGGCGATTTTCCTTCCCAACGACGCAAGCCCGCAAGAGGCCCGCGATTGCCTGCACGAAGAGCTCGCACAAGCCCTTGGCCCACTCAACGACCTATACCGACTGCCAAATTCCGTCTTCAACGATGACAATGTGCACACGGTTCTCACTGGGTACGATATGCTGATCCTGAGTGCGTATTATGACCCTGCGCTGCACAACGGTATGTCGCGTGCTGAAGTTATGAACCGTATTCCGAGCATCCTGCAGCGCATACATCCGCAAGGCCAGGGATTGCCCGCAATCCGTGCTGCGCGCACACCGCGCCCCTGGATCGACGCCATTCAAACCGCACTTGGTCCGGGCGCGGGCTACACCGCGCGCCGTGCCGCAGCGACGGAGGCATTGAGCATTGCAAGCGCCATGGGATGGCAGGATCACCGTCGTGGTTTCACGCATTACGCCATGGGTCGCATCCTGCAAGGCACCGACCCTATTGAAGCCCGCGCGCAGTTCTTGGAGGCGGACCGTCTGTTTGCAAAGACGTCCAACACAGATTTGCACCGTGCTTATGTCGCGTCGCAGCTGGCGGCGTTTGCCATCACTGAAAATCGTTCGGACGAGGCCATGGGCCTGACGGGCGCTTCAATTGATCTCGCAGCGAGACATGAAAATGCGGCGCTGCTGTCGACCCTGCTGATGCTGCGCGCCGAGGCGCTGGATTTGTCGGGTCGGTCCTCTGCCGGGGCGCAAGTGCGTCTGGACAGTCTTGGATGGGCGCGATACGGGTTCGGCTCGGACTGGTCGGTGCGCGCAAAGCTGCGAGAGATCGGGGCGCTTAATCCGCTTAACAGGGGCAGAGGCAGGATATGATCGTCATTGCAGGTGCGGTGCTCGGAGCCATTTTTGGTGCGTTGACTGCGAAAAAACGCGGCGGGTCACGTGCGGATATGTGGCAATACGGGACGGTCTATGCGATTGCATTTTCGCTGGGTGGTCTCATCCTGACCATTGCGATTGAAAAGCTTGTGACCTAAGCGCAGGAAAATGCTTTGACGCATCTTTGAATTTCCAATTTTGGAAATTGGGGCTTTGCCCCCGGCCTTGCGGCCTCCCCCGGGATATTTTTGAACCAGAGAAGATCAGCCGTGCTGGTCGTCGTGGTGGGGTGTTGCTAGGTAAGGGATATGTTTGTTCCCTTCTTTGACACCCTGCGGAAAACCGGCGTGCCGGTCTCATTGCGCGAATACCTCAGTTTTCTTGATGCGATGCGTGCTGGTCTGGCGACCTATGACCCCGAAGCATTCTACTACCTCGCACGCAGTGCAATGGTTAAAGACGAACGCCATATCGACCGATTTGACCGCGCTTTTGCCGAAAGCTTCAAAGGCTTGGAAGGCCTGACCGCGGATGGCGTGCTTGATGCGTTGAACCTGCCGGAAGACTGGTTGCGCAAGATGGCGGAAAAACACCTGAGCGACGAGGAAAAGGCTGAGATCGAGGCGCTGGGCGGTTTCGACAAACTGATGGAGACGCTCAAAGAGCGGCTCAAAGAGCAGGAAGGCCGGCACCAAGGCGGCAGTAAATGGATCGGGACCGCTGGGACATCGCCATTCGGCGCATACGGATACAACCCTGAAGGTGTGCGGATTGGGCAAAATGAGAGCCGCCATCAGCGCGCAGTCAAAGTCTGGGACAAGCGCGAGTTTCGCAATCTAGATGACAGCGTGGAGCTTGGCACACGCAACATCAAAGTTGCCTTGAAGCGGCTGCGGCGCTGGGCCCGAGATGGGGCGACGGATGAGCTTGATCTCGATGGCACCATCCGAGCGACGGCAGAGCATGGTTACCTGGATGTTCAGACCCGTCCGGAACGGCGCAACGCTGTCAAAATCATCCTGTTCTTTGATGTTGGTGGGTCAATGGACCCACATGTGAAAGTTGTGGAAGAGCTGTTCTCGGCTGCGCGTGCCGAATTCAAACACCTTGAACACTACTACTTTCACAATTGCCTTTACGAGGGCGTCTGGAAAGACAACCGCCGCCGTTGGGATGCCGTGACGCCCACGATGGAGGTGCTCAATACCTACGGGCCGGATTACAAATGCATCTTTGTCGGTGACGCCTCAATGTCACCTTACGAAGTGGCGTTTGCAGGTGGAGCGAACGAGCATTGGAATGAAGAGGCTGGCCAAGTCTGGCTTCAACGCGCGCGACAGCAGTGGCCACATCATTTGTGGATAAACCCCACGCCCGAGCGCCATTGGCCATACACCCAGTCGATCCAGATGATCCGTGATATCTTTGACGACGCTATGGTGCCCATGACACTGGAAGGGATCACGCGCGGCATTAAAGAGCTTGCCAAATAGCCATTCGAAGGTGCGACCACCCCGCCCCATTGCAGCGGTCAAACGCAGCCCCATATCTGGATCATGATCAAGTTTACCCCGATCCTTTTGGCCATCCTCTATGCGCTGGTCATGTATCATTTTTCGGTCTGGCGCACGAAGCGCGAGCTTGACGCGCAGTCTACGGAACTTGCCGACCCTCGGCTCAAAAAGCTGACGGATCGTCTTGCGGCCGCGCTCGACCTCGACCGGATTCGTGTACACATCTACGAGATTGATCCCGTGAACGGATTGGCCGCACCAGATGGGCGCATCTTCATCACGCGCGGCTTTTACCGAAAGTACCAGAACGGTGAAGTGTCGGCTGAAGAGTTGACCAGTGTGATCGCGCATGAACTCGGGCACGTCGCGCTTGGCCATACGCGGCGACGCATGATTGATTTTTCGGGCCAAAATGCATTGCGCACTGCTTTGGCGATGGTGCTGTCGCGGTTTTTGCCGGGAATTGGTGCCTTGATCGCGAACGGGATTGCGACCTTGCTGGCGGCACGATTGTCACGTGGTGATGAATATGAGGCGGATGCCTATGCCGCAGCGCTTCTCCACAAAGCTGGCATTGGGATTGAAAGCCAGAAGTCGCTGTTCGCCAAACTTGAAGATCTGACCCAGGCACGCTCGGGCGCGATGCCAGCTTGGCTGATGTCTCACCCCAAAACAACCGAGCGCATCGCGGCATTGGAAAAGCTTGAGGCGCGGTGGTCTGGCGTTCCGACCTCAAGCTCGTGAGGCGCGGTCAATCCACCAAATCAAATGGGACGGTTGCCCGATCAACCCCGTTCACTTGAACCACTAGGGTATGCGGCCCCGGGTGTAACGTGAACGTGGAGGCGTTTGCCTTAAGCTTGTGAAACTTTGAGAGTTTCAGTGGCTTGGATGCAGAGAGTTTCGCTGATTTCAGCTTAAATACCTTTTCCCCATCGCGCCCATTTGGCCGGTGGAATTGAATACGGTAATCCACCATAGCAGCCAAGTCGGAGCTACAAGACAATTCGATGTCCAGCGTGAACCCCTCTCCAATCTTTACCGGGTTCGGCAATACCGAAGCGGTGACAGCAAACTTCGCATCTGGATCAAATCCCAACAGTCGCAACGCCGCGGGTTCACCGCGTTTGACGGCGGTCCGCAAAGCATGCCGCGTCATCCAATCAAGCTCTTTGGCAGACTGAAGGCCTGCGGTCTGCCAGCCTGACAATATATTCACAACGCGGTCCGATGCGAGTTTGGACAAGTCATTCATGTGATTGGCAACAGACCGCGTCACATAGCGTGTCGGGTCCGCGTGCAATGCATCAAGAAACGTCAGCGGCACCATTGGATCAAGATCGATATTCGTGGCCCAAGGCAAACGTGGCCGCGTGCCCTCGCTCACCAAACGTCGCACATGATAGTTGTCGTGCTCCACCCATTCGCCAAGACGGGCCAGCGTTTCTTCCGGCCAACGGTTGAGGAAGGGACGAATGTAGAACTCCATAGAAAACCGCTGAGTTGCGGCCTCCAAAAGGTCTAGGGCGCGGTCCCTATGCCCGTCCAACCCGTGGCGCACCGCCAAAATGCCCGGAACCGCATGAATGAACCTGCCAAAATCATTGTCGGTTTTGCTTGGGTCCAATACTGGCGGCATTGCCGCTTCCAAGGCCCCAGCCATCTCTGGAAAATCGCCTGGAAGCTGGTCTTCAAGGCAATCTGCAAGCCAGTCCAACCGTTCAAGCAATCCAAGCGGTGCAAGCCCGGGCACGGCTTTTTCCATAAACCGGTCCGGATCAAACCCCGGCAAAACGGCAAATTCGCGTGCAAGGTCGCCAACCGTGTTCGCGTTGAACAGCTCGTCCTTCAGGGAAAAACCCTGGGCTTGGCCTTTCCCGTCCGGCCCGCGTGCCACAGTTATATCGTCGCGTTGGTGCCACCACCATCGATCAGAATGTTTTGCCCCACGATGAATCCGGCATGCTCTGAACACAGGAACGCGCATGTCTGACCGAACTCTGCGCGCGTACCATAGCGACGCGCCGGGATGGTTGCTTGACGGTTGCTGCGCGCTTCTTCGATGCTGATGCCTTGAGCTTTGGACACACCGCCATCCAGCATATCCGCACGGTCGGTAGCGTGGATGCCAGGCAGGATGTTGTTCACAATAACGCCGTGCTGTGCCACCTGACGCGCCGTGCCCGCGACATACCCGGTCAGGCCAGTACGAGCGGCATTTGACAAGCCAAGCTGCGGGATCGGCGCTTTCACAGATTGCGACGTGATGTTCACCACGCGGCCCCAGCCCCGATCAATCATACCGGGCATGAGCGCGGTCATAAGTGCAATGGGAGTCAGCATGTTGGCGTCAAGCGCCGCGATGAAGTCATCACGCACCCAATCCGACCACAGTCCGGGAGGTGGGCCACCTGCGTTGGTCACCAGGATGTCGACGCCGCCCGCCGCTTCAAGAACTGTTGCGCGGCCGTCCTCGCTGACGATATCCGCTGCCACGGTTTTGACATCAACCGAATATGCCGAACGAATGGCGTCGGCAGAGGCTTCCAGTGCCTCTGCGCCGCGCCCATTCATCACAAGGTCGACACCTGCTTCTGCCAAAGCTTCAGCGCACCCAAGGCCCAAACCCTTGCTCGATGCGCAAACCAGTGCGCGCTTGCCCTTGATCCCCAGATCCATCGCTGCTCTCCCCATATCTTGTTAACAATTTCGTCCGCGAAATACCTTCACGGCTCCACAGAGGTGCCACATTTGGCCACGATCTTAAAGCCGTTGTGAGCAGATGTTTCGGCTCGCGTGTCTGGTAGAATGAGTGCCCCAAGTTATGACCACGTCGTATGCCTCTTGTCAGAACCACCATGCCTGCTCGATGCAGTCTTTACGTGCTGAATTTGGCGTGTCTCGTGGCGAAGACATAACTCGTTTTGAAGACCTCAACCTTGGTGACATCTACCTTGTAAGACCGAGCACAAATTGGCTGTCGGTACAGACTCAGAACGCGCAGACCGATGTTTTTGAACTCGATGTTGCGGCCAACCTACCGACACAGACACTGACAACACTCGCCCATCTGATCTTTATGACCACCACAGGTCGTCGTGCAGATGTCTACGCGACAGTATCGCAAGGCCAAAGCTATCTTGTCGCCGATACACCGTTACAGCCCTGCGCAGAGTATGTTCTTATCGATATCACAACGCTCGACGTGGAACTTGCCCCGACGATCGTGGAAACACCTGCGCGCCACGCGCCACAGCCTGTTCAAGCCAGACCACAGCTTCGCGTCGTGGGATAATCGACACGGTTGAACAGCAGCACCCGCTGACTGCATGCATGTAACAGTGTGCCTATGCACATCGTCATTCTACGGCGTAGTGGAATTCTTCCCGCGTGATCTTGCCATCGGCAACGTGATATACGCCGATCTCCTGCATCTGGAACCTTTTACCGCTTTCCTTATCTGTCGCGTCCACTTCGAACATCACCGAAAACTGATCTTCGCCGTGGTAGAACGGACCAACAACCTTCGTGCTGTGTTCTTCCATCGAACTATCCCACCAGTCATGTTTTCCATGAATGCCAGCTTTCCCGTGCGTTTCACGTCCTTGACCGCCCATGTCTGCGGCTTCAACGGAAACGGCATCGTCGGAATAAAGAGCATCTAGGTTTTCGCGCACTTTTGCGCCTCCCGCGCGGCAACCAGCAACAAGTTCTTTGGCAATTTCTTTCATATCCACGGTGTAATCCTCCTCGCAAATGTTCATATTATGTTCTCACCATGCGTCCAACAGGACTGCCAATCAAGCAAAAGTATCGATTGATTGCACGCACGCTGGCTCTTGCCTATATCACGCGCATGCGTGATCTGCCCACAAACCGTCCCGAACTGCCCGCCGAAATCGCACGGCGGCGCACCTTTGCGATCATCTCTCACCCGGACGCGGGCAAGACGACGCTGACCGAAAAGTTCCTGCTTTATGGCGGCGCAATCCAGATGGCCGGTCAGGTCCGGGCCAAGGGTGAAGCGCGGCGTACGCGTTCGGATTTTATGAAGATGGAACAGGATCGGGGCATCTCAGTCTCCGCATCGGCGATGTCGTTCGATTTTCAGAGCTTCCGCTTCAATCTTGTCGACACGCCCGGCCACTCCGACTTTTCAGAAGACACATATCGGACACTTACAGCGGTGGATGCGGCGGTGATGGTGATCGACGGCGCAAAAGGCGTTGAAAGCCAGACGCAAAAACTGTTCGAAGTGTGCCGATTGCGCGATCTGCCGATCCTGACCTTCTGCAACAAGATGGACCGCGAAAGCCGCGATACGTTCGAGATCATCGACGAAATTCAGGAAAACCTCGCCATTGACGTCACACCTGCAAGCTGGCCCATCGGCGTCGGACGCGACTTTTTAGGCTGCTACGACCTCATCCGCGACCGGCTGGAACTGATGGACCGCGCGGACCGCAACAAGGTCGCCGAAAGCATCGCCATTGAAGGTCTCGATGACCCGAAACTGGCGGAACACGTGCCGTCAGACCTGCTGGAACAGCTGAAGGAAGAAGTGGAAATGGCGCGCGAGCTTTTGCCCAAGCTCGACCCGCAAGCCGTGCTCGAAGGGCACATGACGCCCATTTGGTTCGGCTCTGCGATCAACTCTTTCGGCGTGCAGGAACTGATGAACGGCATTGGAGAGTATGGCCCGGAACCTCAGCCGCAAAGCGCGTCACCGCGGCAGATTTCTCCCGACGAAACAAAGGTTTCTGGCTTTGTCTTCAAAGTTCAGGCGAACATGGATCCCAAGCACCGCGATCGTGTCGCGTTCTTACGAATGGCGTCCGGCCACTTCAAACGCGGTATGAAGCTGACGCATGTGCGTTCCAAGAAACCGATGGCGATATCGAACCCGGTGCTCTTTTTGGCTGCAGATCGCGAATTGGCCGAAGAAGCCTGGGCTGGCGACATCATCGGCATTCCGAACCATGGTCAATTGCGCATCGGTGACACGTTGACCGAAGGCGAAGCACTCAAGGTCACTGGCATCCCCTCTTTCGCACCGGAGTTGTTGCAAACCGTGCGCGCGGGCGATCCGCTCAAAGCCAAGCATCTGGAAAAAGCGCTCATGCAATTTGCCGAGGAAGGCGCTGCCAAGGTTTTCAAGCCGATGATTGGGTCCGGCTTCATCGTCGGCGTTGTAGGCGCGCTTCAATTCGAGGTCTTGGGAAGCCGGATCGAAATGGAATACGGCCTGCCTGTCCGGTTCGAGGCGTCTCAATTTACCTCCGCCCGCTGGGTGCATGGTGAGAAAGATGCTGTGGACAAGCTTGTAAATGCCAACAAGCAGCACATGGCCGAAGACAATGATGGTGATGCTGTTTACCTCACGCGTCTTCAATGGGACATCGATAGGATTGCTCGCGACTATCCGGACGTGACGTTGTCGGCGACGAAGGAAATGATGGTTTGACGCGTCTTGACCAAGGCCGACACGATTCTGACATGGCATAAAAGCATTTCCAAATAGCCTTTGCTAAGTCATGTCGAAGCTCGTTTTTCCGTTGATCCACTTGGCGCGAGGCGGCACTCTGGCGCCATGGACGAGCAAGACAAACCCAATCCCGCGTACCCTGACGCGTTTGAGGGTATCCTAGAGCAAATGAACGCGCGCCGCGCGCCGCTGACCTTTGCAGAAGGTGAGGCGCTGCCACCGCTTTCCTGCGACCTTGTCCAGCTTTCCAAAGAAATGGTGCCCCCGCCCGGCCCAAAACATGACTTCAAGTCAGAAAACGCGCGAAAGTCTTGGGAAATTGCGAAAGAGCTCAAAGGGCAAAACGCGCTTTTGCACCTAAACGGGCTATTGATTGCGCATCTGAGAAAAAGCGCCCAGCCAGACCATACCGGCGCTCTTTTCCTGCGGCTTTGGGAAGAACAGTCAGACCTTCTGATCCGCGAGATGGATCTGCGCTGGAAGGTCTCTAGCCTTGCGACATTTGGCGATCATGGTCAGACCATTGCGCAACGCAGCGCCGGGCTTGGGCTTGCGACCTTGTTCGGAACCATGAAGCTATACGAAAGCGAGCGGTTGTTTTCGGGTCGCGATGCTGACCGCCCTTTCACGCTAGACGGGCGCACAAAAGGCACGTTGCCTTTGGACATGAACGCTTACTCGCTGACAAATGGCGGTCTTGACGTAAACATGCTTGGGCGGCTTTGGGATGAGGCGGATCAGGATGACATCATACGCCCCCTCGCCCATGACATGTTGCAACGCCTGATCGACGATCCGCGCACAGTGTTTCGCCGGTTGCACCGCTTGCGCGCCCGCAAATTGCGGCAGATGGACAAGAAGCCGGTCAAGGAACAGAGCGCCAGCATTCACCTTTCCGTACCAAAATCCGTGCTGGAGGCGACAGCCAAGACACCGCGATGGGGGCT
>ERZ1740070.156-NODE-156-length-49059-cov-7.489797_pt1 | contig 49059 bp, 34 predicted proteins | sample MGYA00581734_ERZ1740070 | MGnify/ENA primary metagenome ERZ1740070 (study PRJEB43018, sample SAMN04849744) | marine metagenome | isolation source: floating plastic debris | place: Pacific Ocean | collected 2008-09-01 | study: EMG produced TPA metagenomics assembly... | reverse complement strand
TTTTTTGAGGGTTTTAGAGCTTAGCTACCTGTCCGAATTTTGGGGTCCATTATATTTGTCAAAGATGCCAGTGTCGAGGAGTTAGTGCTCTAGTTGAGATCGCACCCCTGATTCTTATCTACTAGCTCCCAGGGATAGGCCATCTGGGGATATTTGTAGAGCGTCCGCTCTAATCACGCCTTGCGCGAGGTAAATGTAGCTGCTTTAAAGCACTCGTGCGTTCCGAAGACGATGGCAAAAATCGACACGGTAGTTGGATGGCCCGATAAAGCATTTCTTCATAGACTTCGCTTTCGACGATGTAGGCACCAAAGCGAGCCAAGTGAGGATTCATCATCTGGGCATCAAAGAGTAAAAAGTTTTGCGATCGCAGCCATTCCACCAGCTTTACCATGGCCACCTTTGAGCCATCAGGAACGGTAAAAAACATCGACTCACCGATAAACGCACCGCCCAAAACAATTCCTAAAACGCCACCGGCTAGCTGTTCCCCTTGCCACGCCTCAAAACTGTGGGCATACCCAGCGCGATGTAGCATGCGATAAATTGCCTTTAGTTCATCCGAGATCCAAGTAGTCTCGCGGGCTGAGCACCCCTCAACTACACCGTCAAAGTCTCGATTAAACGCAATTTCGAATTTATTTTGGTTAATAACCCGGCGCAGCGACTTTGGGTAACGAAATCGCTCATCCAACGGAATCAGTGCTCGTTTTCGACTGGAATACCAATTTAGTGTCTGGTAATCGCTATCGGCCATTAAAAAGTAGCCCTGGGCGTAGCACTGTAAAATGTGGGGAATCGAGTAAGCCATAGCAGCTGTGACAGAGGGGATATCAATTCGCCCATTACATTTTCAAACCCTTCTCCTACCGTAGCCTAAAAAAACTTACCCTAAAAGAATCTAGAAACCCAAAAATAAAAATCTCGCTGCAGCATTCACCATGTCTGAACCGATTCAATCCGTCACACTGCCGCCGCCTCAAAATCCACAGCAAGAAGGAGAATGGCTGAGAGCATCGCTTCAACAGTGGTTAGATAACGAATTTCTGCCGGAAGATGTAAATCAGGATATTGCCAAACGAGCATCCCAGGTTTTTGTGCGGCAGCGCATGGAAGGGGAAAATGAACTGATTCCTTTGGTAATGGCAATTTTGACCGAAATGCAATCGTTTGATTTTTCTAAAAGCTTCTACAGCGAATTTGCTATTGCCAATGCCGTTGGTGATTTATTGCTAGACAGTCTGGGGATTGATCGCTGCTGCGGAGCTTAAGAAGTTTTGAATTCTGAGTGATGAGTGTTGAGTTAGCTATCGAACGTTAATCATTTAGCTAGCCTTGTAAGCTTCTAACGATAGCTGCGAACTCAAAACTCATAATTCAAAACCCATAATTTTTTATGCTCTGGTTAGCCCTCGCTAGTGGCACCGCCTTTTGCGAAGCCCTTAAAGATGCCACGGGTAAACAGGCCCTGAAATCTTTAGATGAATATTCAGTTTTATTAGGCTTTACCAGTACGGGAGCCTTATTAATGGCCATTTTGATGCTGGCAACCGAAGGCTTACCGACCCTAGGGCCTGATTTTGGGCTGGCGCTTCTAGTAGGTGGAGGCTTAAACATTTTGGCGTTTACGCTCTACACACGAGCCATCAAGATTGCTGACCTGTCTCTAACGGTGCCGCTGGTGACGTTAACGCCGCTGTTTTTGCTGGTCACATCTCCCATCATCGTCGACGAATGGCCCACCGGTCTAGACGCGCTTGGTGTGTTGTTTCTGATTGTGGGTTCCTACATGCTAAACCTGAAACCAAGGGAAGGGTTCACCCTAGCACCGCTACAGGCACTGATGGCCAATCCGGGTAGTCGCATGATGCTGGGGGTGGCATTTTTATGGAGCATCACGTCCAATTTTGATAAGGTCGGCACTCTAAATTCATCGTCACTCTTTTGGGGCATGTCGCTATTTGGAATGATTGCAATTGGGATGGTGCCGTTTGTGATGCAAAGGGCCTGGCAAAAGGGGGGCGGGTCTGTCATTGACGGCTTGCAAACTGACAAGTCAGCTGCGCGATCGCAAGCTCCATTTGTGGTGTTAGCAGGCATCTTCAACGCACTCGGTGTTAGCCTGCAATTTGTCGCTCTAACGATGGCTCCAGTCGCTCAGGTAATCGCAGTCAAGCGCATGAGCACACTGATTTCCGTAGTGTTTGGCTACATCCTATTTGGAGAGACGGGTCTCCGAGAGCGATTTTTAGGAGCAGCAGTGATGGTCAGCGGTGTAGCCATTATGGCTATGGACTGAGCTGCTGCTGCTGATATTGAGCTGCTGTTGATAGCGATGCCTTGATTCAAGCTATATTCTTACCTCAACTCTAAGCACAGACACTCGATGAATTCGATGTTGCGATAGAATAGCTTTTATAAAATTAATTGTCTGTGCTGGAGATTCTCAATGCTTACCTTAAAGATCGTTGTATATTTGACTGTCGCCTTTTTTGTAGGTTTATTTATCTTTGGCTTCCTAAATGGTGACCCTGCGCGGAACCCTGGTCGTCAAGATATGGAATAATTCCTGCTAAGCGCTAGGTCCGAAAAGAGTTCCAATGAATTTTGATCAGGCTCCTTGGCTACCTCGGCTAAGGAGCTTTTGATGCGAATCAGTATTCATCTATGCTGTAGAACCATTTCGACGCTTGTGTTCATGAGGGTTAGCATTATGCTGACCATTGGCCGTTTTTAGTAATTCCATGGCCCCAATCGATTTACCTCCTGAACCATTTCTAAGGCCATTATCAACGGTCTCCATTAGCACAGTTGCCCCCAAAGCAAAGCACCACAATGAGGCTAGATATTTAAGTACCAGTAGCTTCACCACTGGTCAGTGGAGCATTCCACAACCTACTTTTTCTCCTAGAAGCTTGTTACCCACCGGGCAGCTATCGCAGCCTAGTTTTCTGGATTTTTCAAAACCGAATTTAGCCCAGCTACCTGACCTTCCACCACAAACTGATACGGTTCCAGAACAGCTGGTCGAGGAAACAGAAAATTTGGTCGATGACGGCATAATCGATTCAGAAGCTGTCAATGAGGCATTGGATTCAGAAACTATTGATGAAGTAATGGATTCAGAAGCGGTTGAAGAGCTTCAACCCGCCGATATAGAGTCTATTGAGCCGTCACTAGATACAGATAACCTAGAGACTGATTCAATCAATCTCGATGATATTGATTCGGATGATATTGATTTAGATGCCATTGAGTCAGAGCGTCCAGAAGTAGATGAGACAGATCTAGAGCAAATACCTGACGTCATACAGGACAGTGCTCCAGATAGTGAGGCATCACCAGATGAAGCAAATGAGAATCCTCAAGAGCCCAATGCCTCAGATGTGCCATTAGATCCGTCAAAGCTGGAAATCACCGCCGATACTCAAATTTATGACGCCAACCGGCAGGTGGTTATCGCTCGGGGAAATGCAGTATTTAAGCTCAATAATGCTTTTCTGCTAGCCGATGAACTGTGGATAAATCTAGTGAATCGCTATGTGCTTGCGGAAGGAAATGTGATTCTCACTCGCGGTGAACAAGAGGTCAGAGGAGAACGGGCAGAATATAACCTATTCCAAGAAGCAGGTACCATTTTTGAAACACGGGGAGAAATATTCTTACCTGATCTTCAAGATGACTTTGCGGCTCCCACCCAAGCACCGGTTACTAGCCGGACCGTATTTGATCCGGCCAACCCTGATCAAGACATAACCGATGTCACGCGGGCTGGTGGTTTTGAACTAAGTTCCCGAATTAGAGGCGGAAATGCGCTCGGCTCCCTGCCTGAAGGTGGAGGTGGCGTTAGACGACTAAGGTTTGAAGCTGCTCGAGTTAATTTCGACGCAGAGACCTGGGTAGCAGAAGACGTACGTTTAACCAACGATCCGTTCTCTCCACCTGAATTAGAGTTTCGAACTGATCGGATGACGCTAGTAACGTTGTCACCAACGGCAGATTTGCTGACGACTGAAAATCCACGAATCGTGTTTGATCAGGGTCTGGCTTTGCCTATTTTGAAGTCTCAGTATGTCCTCAATCGTGGTGCCGTTGTCCCTATTCAGGTTAATCCTTTTATTCTCAGCCTCGGTTGCGACTCACGCGTTCGCGGATGGGTCTTTGTTGAAAGTGAGGTGCCGCTGGTTCGCAACGAAACCACTAGCTTTAGTATTACCCCACAGTATTTTCTAGAACGCGCCCTCGACCAAGGGCTGAGTGATTCGGAAGTGTTTGGATTAGAAGCTGATTTTGACACTCGTACAGGCCCAAGGTCTGACATCTCGGCTCGTGCAACACTAACAGGCTTTAGCTTCGACAACATTGAAGACAATGTCCGAGGGAGCATTCGCAATCGCTATCTCATTGGAGATCATCTTCTGTCTGCCGAGTATAGCTATCGAGATCGGTTGTTTAATGGCAGTCTAGGGTTTCAAAATGTGCGCTCCAGCCTTGGCGCGGTGCTGTTGTCTCCACAGATTAATTTGGACGGCCGAGGGCTAACTCTGACATATCAGGTTGGCGCACAGTTAGTCACAGCTAACTCAGATCGCACCGATCTGACAGGCGGCCCCCGGGGAAGCGAAGAGCTACTGACATTAGGCCGTATGCAAGCCAGCGCTCGCCTAAGAAAAAGCTTTAGGCTGTGGCGCGGCACCCCCTTACCCGCCACACAAACAGAAGGATTACGTTACACTCCCGTCCCCTTAGTCCCTTTTCTAAACCTCAATGTCAATGTATTGGGTGTGGGCTCATATTACACAAGTGGAGACTTTCAGGAGGAACTCTCAGGGGACGTTCGTTTAGATGGCCAGGTTGGTTATCTATCTAAGAACTTTTTTGACTACACCCGGTTTAATCTTGGGTACTCTCAAGACATTCTTTCGAGCGATAATTCTCCATTTTTATTTGATCGAAATGTAGATCGTCGTGTAGTTTCCTTTGGAGTAATTCAGCAAATTTTTGGCCCGATTTTGCTCGGCTTCCAAACCTCTATCAACATCAACACTGGAGAGCAGGTCAATACTGACATCATCTTTGAATATAGTCGGCGCACTTACGGTTTAGTGCTGCGCTATAGCCCCACGCGTGAAACTGGTTCCATTGGCTTTAGACTGAGCGACTTTAACTGGCTAGGTACCGGCAGCCCCTTTGATGAGCCCAATATCCGCCAGGTAGACAGTGGATTAGTAGAGGAGCGCTAGGGCAAGCTTGTTTTTGATTCATTTAGTCTGACGCTCAACTAAACAAAGCTTAAGGACAATATCAAGGAATTGATATACGACGCTAAAGTTAAGGCTATGGAGTGTCAATAAAGCCGTAAATATCGTTTTACGAATGTATTAGGAAAGTATTAGGCAAACGATGAATTAACTAATAGCTAAAAAATCGGGCTGACAGAACTCATTATGGTGGCACCAGAACTAGCAAGAGAAGCACAGCAGGCCATTACTCTGATTAAGGCCTTTAGCTTGGAATTAAATCAATATAGCCCCGAGAGCCAGGTTCTATGTTGGCTGAACCAACATCGAGCTGCTTGGATTCGAGATGCCATTATCGAGGCGGTTTACCAGGGGCGATATAAAGTTATTTCCGTTCAGCATATTCTCTTAATCTGGCAGCGACGGGGGCAGCCTGTGCGCCACTTTACGTCTGGCTTTGAGCAAGTGATTGCAGCTCAGCTTGGCACGCCGCTACATTTATCCACCGCTACAGCATCACATCCGACAAGCCCCATAAGCGAGATACGGCGTGATGAGAAACGCTTTTCAACCATATCTGCAGATGAATTACCGCATCAGGCAGACACGCTCTCTGAACTATCTGTTGATCAACGCAGTCCCCACGAAAGATTCTCTATAGAGGCATTTCCGGTACAGGCAGAGAATACGTTGGTAAATGTTTATCAAGCCACTACACCTACACGCAAGACGCGGGTAAAGAAGCCGTCGTTTAAGGTACATACTGCCAGCAAGAAACCAGTGGCATCGTCTTCAACCAGCTATCCGGGCAAGTCTTTACCGATTCAACCATTTCGCCCAACGCCTCGGCGTAGGAAAAGCACTCCCGTTAATTAACATCCCCCAAGCGGATCTCTGAGCAAAAAGAGGCCATTGTCTGACCATCAGAATCACTCAGTACGTTTGTACGCATTCGTAATTTATCGGTAATAAACCACCATCTTTCTTCTGCCCGCAGGCCATTGGCCTCAGTCACAATAGTTAGTACATCATTTTCCAAACGGTACTCACTAATTTGAGGTGGTGATGTGTCGTTCGGTTTGCTGACAAGTTTGCCGCTGGATTCATCAGTTGCGATCGCAACCAGCAATGTCGATTGATTGCGCGCCTGTCCGCCAACAATCGTACTTTTTTGTGCAATGCGCAGACCGCCAACCGCTGCAGCTGCCGCCCCATTCGCTTCATCACACAGCTGAATCACCTCATCGGCACCAGCATCGATGTAGGTAATTTCTAAATCTGATTTACCGGCCTTGGAGCCACCCGCTTTCAAGTAGTGCGTGGTTCGTTGCGAAAACCACCGGCCCCCTTGCTTTTTAAAAAAGTTCACATTCTGCATAGATAGGTCTGAATGAAGTGACACATAGAGCCACAATTCGTTATCTGACTTTAAGTTTACGCTGCAACGGTCGTATCTAAATCATCAGTTCACTGGCCAAAACCCACGTAAGTCAAACGTCTCAAGTGATTGCGGGGAATTCGCAATGATAAGCTAACAAAGGCGAATTAAAAACCTTTTTAGTGTGTGGTGAGATTTCAATGACCCAACCCGATCAAACGCCCTACCTTTTGAGAGCCGCCAAGGGCGAAATCTTGGATCGACCACCGGTCTGGATGATGCGTCAGGCAGGTCGATACATGAAGATATATCGCGACCTGCGGGAGAAATATCCTTCTTTCCGCGAACGCTCTGAAAATCCAGACCTTGCTATTGAGATTTCACTACAGCCCTGGCGAGCATTTCGGCCCGATGGCGTCATTATGTTCTCAGACATTTTGACACCACTGCCAGGCATGGGCATTCCCTTCGATATTGTCGAAAGCAAAGGCCCCATCATTGAGCCTGCGATCCGCACTCAAGCCCAAATCGATGCTCTACGCCCGCTAAATCCTGAAGCAGATTTACCCTTTATTCGACAGATTTTGACCACTCTACGTCAAGAAGTCGGCAATGAATCAACAGTGCTAGGCTTTGTTGGCTCGCCTTGGACCTTGGCAGCCTATGCGGTAGAAGGCAAAAGCTCTAAGAACTACTCTGTCATTAAGGGGATGGCGTTCTCTGAACCCAAGATGCTGCACCAGCTGCTAAGTCATTTAGCAGACGGCATTGCCACCTATGTACGCTACCAAATTGACTGTGGCGCACAGATTGTACAGCTGTTTGATTCTTGGGCCGGTCAGCTCAGCCCCGAAGACTATCGCACCTTTGCTCTACCCTACCAGCAGCAGATAGTACGCCAAGTAAAAGCGACTCACCCTGATACGCCTCTCATCCTTTACATCAGCGGTAGCGCTGGCGTTTTAGAACTCATGGGCGAGTCTGGTGTGGATATTATTAGCGTCGACTGGACCGTTGACATGGCTGATGCTCGTCGTCGCTTAGGCCCCAACATGAAGGTACAGGGCAACGTTGATCCGGGTGTATTGTTTGGCTCAAAAGACTTTATTCGCGATCGCATTCTCGATACCGTGCGCAAAGCTGGACGAGGCGGACACATTCTAAATCTGGGCCACGGCATTCTCCCTGGCACACCCGAAGAAAATGCCGCCCACTTCTTTGAAACAGCTAAACAACTTGAAGAGTTATTAGCCGTTCCAGCTTAGAGCTTGATCCCTGAGAGAATCACGATTGCTGGTCTACGCTGCATAGCTTAGCAAACATGCCCCGTAGACCAGTATCATGCACTCAGCAAGGCGTCACACCAACTGTTATAACTGTTACTCAAAGTAATAGTATGGGTACTTAAATATCGCGCCCGATTAAACCGTGAGTCAACTGGCACAATTTGTAAAATCGCTACCGCAGAGAATCTTTATTACCGGTGCCAGCGGCTGTATCGGCCACTATGTGATTGACAGCTTAGCCAACAATACCCACCATGAGCTTTTCTTGCTGTTGCGCAATCCCGACAAGCTAAAGCTTGACATCACTTATTATCCAAACATTCATGTACTACAAGGAGACATTCGTAATATAGAGCGGTTTGCAGATTTGCTCGGCACAATCGACACAGCTATTCTCATCGCCACCTCCTGGGGAGGAGCGCCAGCAATCTACGATATTAATGTCACTGCCAACCTGAAACTAATGAATCTCCTAGATCCGGACCGCATCCGGCAGGTGCTTTACTTTTCAACAGCCAGTATTCTAAATCGTCAAAATAGACCCTTAAAAGAAGCAGGGCAAGTATCGTTTGACTATATTCGCAGCAAATATCAGTGTCATCAAAAGCTGCAGGATTTAGCAATCTATCCTAAAATTACTACCCTATTCCCAACTCTAGTTTTTGGCGGCGACTCGCATAAGCCTTATTCTCATATTTCCAGTGGGTTATCAGAAGTTACCCGATGGATTGATTTGATCCGTTTTTTTAGTGCCGATGGCACACTCCACTTCATCCATGCGCAAGACGTCGCCACACTTGTCACGTATCTTGTTGCTCATGAACCCAAAGTAGATGAGTCTCGGGAACTGGTGCTAGGCAACCCAGCGTTGACAGTTGATGATGCAGTTACTGCTGTCAGCCATTATCTGGGTCGATCAATTTATTTCCGAATACCCTTATCTCAGCGACTTATTGACTTCTTTATCAAGCTATTTAAGGTCCGTATGGAAGATTGGGATCGCTTCTGTTTAAAGTATCGTCACTTTACTTATCAAAATCCCCTAACCCCAGCTAGTTTTGGCATAGACAACTACTGCACCACCGTTGCTGAGCTATTCCAAGCAACAGGGATTGAATCAAAGCAGAGAAAAACGCGCTAAACTGTGTATCGCAGTAAAAGAGAAACGCTCAATGAGTGGCTCTCAGAGGTCTTGAAATTTGCTCAATTCCTTACTTACTGCCCCAGTTCAAGAATGATTGTGTAAGAAGTGGGACCCTGAGCCCACTTTTTATTTTGGTTTTATTTTGGTTGTACGTGTCCATGGCTCATCCCGTCATTCCTCAGGTACTTGAAATAGCCGCCCCCATTGGCACTGACTTGGGGTTAGAAGTGGTGAGTGCAGTTTTTCAAACCAACCACAGTCCACCAGTTCTACGTATTGATGTCCGTAATCCTAAAGAAACTGACACCAGCCTAGATGACTGTGAACGCATGAGTGTTGCTCTAGGGGAAGCATTAGAAGCTGCGAATACACTACCTGATGCTTATGTGCTTGAAGTGTCGAGTCCGGGTGTTTCAGATCAGCTAGAAACTGACCGTGATTTTATTGTTTTTAAGGGGTTTGCCATTGAAGTTACTCTCCACACGCCCCATAAAGGCAAAAAAGTATGGGTAGGGACGCTGCTAGAACGAACCAACGCCAAATTAGCCATTAGTCAACGTGGGCGTCGCGTTGCGTTACCCGTTGAATTAGTAGAATCCGTACAGCTGAGCAATCAAGTTGAAGTGTGACGAGCCATCTTTTAGCTGTTGACGGCCAGTAGTCTTAGCTTATTAGCTTGTTCTGTCAAAATATCAGGTCTAAATCAGCATCATTCTTACTTTTATACCGATCGCCATTTAAGGAGGAGAGAACCTATGTCAATGGTCAGCCTACCCAGTCTGCAAGAGATGATTGAAGGCATCAGTCGTGAGCGCAATCTGCCCCGTTCTGCTGTAGAACAAGCTTTGCGAGAAGCTCTTCTAAAAGGATATGAACGGTATCGCCGTACTCGTCGTATGGATAGTGGTCAATTTGACGAGGACTACTTTGAAAATTTTGCAGTGGAGTTAGATCCAGAAGAAGAAGGCTTTAGGGTTCTATCAAGCAAAACAATTGTTGAAGCCGTCGAAAACCCTGACCACCAGATCTCATTAGCAGAGGTGGTTGAAGTTGCTCCCGAGGCCCAAGTGGGAGACGAAGTGGTACTTGATGTTACGCCCGAACAGCGAGACTTTGGGCGAATGGCGGCAATTCAAACTAAACAGGTACTAGCTCAAAAGCTGCGCGATCAGCAACGACGACTTATTCAGGAAGAATTTCAGGACCTAGAAGGCACCATATTACAGGCGCGCGTCCTGCGATTTGAGCGTCAGTCTGTAATCATGGCAGTCAGTAGTGGTGTAGGCCAGCCCGATGTTGAAGCCGAGCTGCTGAAGCGAGATCAGCTACCCAATGATAACTATCGAGCAAATGCCACATTTCGAGTAGCGCTGAAGAAAGTCTCAGAAGGTTCACATCGTGGCCCGCAGCTTCTAGTCTCCCGAGCAGACGCCAGCCTTGTTGTAGAACTGTTTTCCAATGAAGTGCCCGAGATCGAGGACGAGGTTGTACGTATTGTTGCCGTTGCACGAGAAGCTAACCCTCCGTCTCGTTCAGTGGGGCCTAGAACCAAAATTGCCGTTGACACTTTAGAACGAGATGTTGATCCCGTTGGAGCTTGTATCGGTGCCCGAGGTTCTCGAATACAGGTTGTTGTCAACGAACTGCGCGGTGAAAAAATCGACGTTATTCGATGGTCTCCGGACCCCGCAACTTACATTGCCAACGCCCTCAGTCCAGCAAGGGTTGATGAAGTTCGCTTAATGAATCCAGAGGATCGTCAGGCTCATGTGTTAGTTCCTGAAGATCAGCTGAGCTTGGCCATTGGTAAAGAAGGGCAGAATGTCAGACTGGCAGCTCGTCTGACCGGCTGGAAAATCGATATTAAAGACTCAGCTAAATATGACTATGATGCTGAAGATGAAAAAGTTCGGGCTCAGTTTGAAGCAAAACGTCAGCAAGAAGAGGAGGCAGCCGCTGCTCTAGCAGCTCAAATGGAAGCCATTAAGGCTGCTAATTTGGCCGCCGCCGCTCAAAAGGCGGCCTCTGAAGCAGCTGAGTTAGACGACACCAGCAGCTATGACGAACAACCGGTCTACGAGGAGGAGTAGGGTCAGTGCAGCCGAACCATAGACGCTGTGTTACTTGTCGTAAAGTGGCCCATCGCAATCAACTGCTTAGAATTGTCCGCACTTACCCAGCAGGCACTATTCAGTTTGGTCATGGAATGGGGCGCTCAGCTTACCTTTGCCCCCAACTCGACTGTGTCAGCTTGGCCCATAAAAAAAATCGTCTTGGTCGTTCACTCAAGGCCCCTATTCCAGAGTCTATATATGATGAAATACATCAGCAGATTCAACAGTCAAAGATATTTTCAGAGCAGACTCAATAATCAAAATCATGGAATTTGCTTAAGCCACGATATTGGGGCATTTTCTTAGGGCTGATGCTAAGCTAAAATCTAAGACCTGTACTGATTTTCGGCCGGGAACTGCCGGACCTATCAGAATGTTATTGAACGAAGATGGGTGTAAACATCAAGTTTTATCGATGCACATAATGATCACATTAGTGCCGACAATCGATAGAATTAGATATTGCCCATATGCCCAAGGGTAAAATGTCATGTCGTTTCGATAAGGGCAGTAAGTCTATGTGACACCTTTTTTGAAAATTTGCGAGGAATATTTGGATGAACAATGGCAAAGTCAGGATATATGAGTTATCTCGGGAGTTAGATTTAGACAATAAAGATATTCTGGCCATCTGTGACCGTTTAGACATTGCCGTAAAAAGTCACAGCAGCACTATTACTGAATCAGATGCGGAGCGGATACGTGCGGCTGCAGCAGGGGCTCCCAAGCGCTCCCTGCAAAAACCGACTCCAAAACCAAAGCAGAAACCAACGTTGTCAAAGCCTAAAGCGCCCAATCGGCCTGTTCGAAAGCAGCAGATCTTGGAAATTCGAAGGCATCAATCATCTGACTCTTCCCCTTCAGAGAGAAGGCCGTCCAGTCCTCAAGATTCAGAAAACCCACCGGTTGAAGCTTCAGACAGCCTAAGACAGCCTCCAAGTCGTCCGGGTCGCCCTAAGCCATCTACACGTCTTGCTGCTCAAAAGCCGATTTCTCGTACAAACATCGATGGAGCTGTTGAGTCAGATGGCCCTTCGCCAAGAAAGTCTGCATCACAAGCGACACCACCTAGGTTAGTATCACCACCGTCTCGTTCACAGTCTTCAAGACCTAAGATTGTGAAGCGAAACGATGAGGGAGAAGAAGGAGCAGTCACTACAGAGTTTGGTGCTGACGAGGCTAAGGCCAAACCAACGATATTAAAGGCGAAGCCCAGTCTCAAACCCAAGCCTGTTATTGAGGTTCGTCGACCGAAGCCTGGCAGTCCCGCTGTGGAAGAGCTAGACTCCGAGGATCAAGAGGCGGGTGATGGCGCAGCAGCGGCTCCTGTTTTAGTTGGAGCGCCTCGTCGTCCTGATGTTCGCCGTCCCTCAGCACCAGCGCGGCCTCCAAAGCGAGGTGGTAAACCGCGTGGTGAGAGTGAAGAGGAAGAAATGCGGCAGCGCGCTAATAAGAATGCAACGAAGAAACGCCGTGCTCAGCGCCTAGATGACGATGACGATATTGACGATATAGAAGCTGGGTTGTCAGGTAGCGGCGCTGCGACTCCCATTAGCATTTCACTTATGCGACCACCTAAGCCTAAGTCTCATCAGACTCAGGTGAAGCCGGCTGCTGTGAAGAGTCGCTCCATCCCCACTCGGGGTGGTTCATCGCGCAATAATAGACGCGATCGCAAAGTTGAGGTCGTTGACGACAAGCCTGAACTAATTGTTCTCACCAACGGTCTGACCGTTCATGAGCTAGCCCAAGAGATTAAGGAACCTGAAACAGAAGTTATTAAATTCTTGTTCTTCAAGGGTATTGCAACGAACATTAACCAGACGCTGGACATCCCCACCGCCAAAATGGTGGCCGAAGCATTTGAGATCGAGGTAGAAACAGCTGAAGCTGAGTCTGAGGCTAAGAAGACCACTGAGATGCTGGATGAGGCTGATCTTGAGAACCTGAAACAACGTCCACCGGTGGTAACCATCATGGGTCACGTTGACCACGGTAAAACCTCACTGCTTGATGCTATCCGTAAAGCCAAGGTCGCCAGCGGTGAAGCAGGTGGAATCACCCAGCATATTGGTGCCTACCACGTTGATGTGGACCATGATGGTGATACCCGTCAGGTTGTTTTCCTAGATACCCCCGGTCACGAAGCGTTTACAGCTATGCGTGCTCGCGGTACGCGGGTAACTGACATTGCTGTGCTGGTAGTAGCAGCAGATGATGGCGTGCGGCCTCAAACTATTGAGGCCATCAGTCATGCTAAGGCCGCACAAGTGCCGATTGTGACGGCTATTAACAAGATCGATAAGGAAACGGCAAGTCCTGACCGTGTTAAGCAGGAGCTTATGGAGCACAGCTTAGTACCTGAGGAATGGGGTGGCGACAGTATCATGGTGCCTGTGAGTGCCATCAGCGGTGAAAACCTTGATCTGTTACTGGAGATGATCCTGCTACAGGCTGAGGTAGAAGACCTTCATGCCAACCCTGACCGTCTGGCTAAGGGAACTGTCATTGAAGCTAATTTGGACAAGGCAAGAGGTCCTGTTGCTACTCTATTGGTGCAAAATGGCACCCTTAAGATTGGTGACTCTATGGTTGTCGGCTCCGTCTTCGGTAAAGTGAGGGCAATGCTAGATGACCGGTTAAATCGAGTTGAGGCGGCCTCGCCATCTTTTGCTGTCGAGGTACTCGGTCTTAATGATGTACCTCAAGCAGGTGATGAGTTTGAAGTCTTCAAATCTGAGAAAGAAGCCCGTTCTGTTGCCGATAGCCGAGCAGCTGAACAGCGACAGTCTAGACTGCAACAGGCTATGGCTTCTCGACGGGTTACGCTCAACACCTTGTCAGCCCAGGCTCAAGAAGGCGAGCTAAAGGAACTCAATATTCTGCTAAAAGCGGATGTACAAGGTTCCGTAGAAGCTATTCTTGCCTCCTTACAGCAGCTACCTCAAGATGAGGTGCAAATTCGAGTATTGATGGCTGCACCAGGTGAGATTAGTGAGACTGATGTTGATCTTGCAGCCGCCAGTGGTGCTGTAATCATCGGCTTCAATACAACGCTAGCTCCAGGGGCTCAACAGTCATCTGACCGTTTAGGCGTTGATATTCGAGACTATGACATTATCTATAAGCTTCTCGAAGATATCGAAGGAGCTATGGAAGGTCTACTCGAGCCTGAACTTGTGGAGGAGGAGCTGGGTGAAGTCGAAGTGCGGGCAGTCTTCCCAGTGCGTAAGGGAGCTGTAGCAGGCTGCTATGTGCTATCTGGTAAGGTCACTCGTAACTGCAAGATTCGAGTTATGCGAGGTGGGTCTCAGGTTTATGAAGGCAACCTTGATTCTCTAAAGCGTATGCGTGACGACGTGAAAGACGTTGCTGCTGGTTTTGAGTGCGGTATTGGCGTTGATAAGTTCAGCAACTGGCAAGAAGGAGATCGCATCAACGCCTTTAAGATGGTGACTAAGCGTCGGACTCTAGCAGGCCGTTCGTAATTCATTGTCTCTGGCAAAAATAGCAGAGTCGCTCTATCCCTAAACACAGACAGCAGAGGTAAGAATTAGCTTGCCTCTGCTGTTTTTTATGGGAAACAGAGACCGATACAAACCGTGACAATAGGCACAACACATCTTTGATGACTGCGTTATCGTGGAGAATGAAAGTGCCAAAGCAATGTCCTAATCAGCTTACACAGTGACCCCTATGGCTAATACATCCTCTACTCTATTTAGCTCTGAAGACACAAGCGTTTGGTTGAGCCTGCAGCGTGCTATCTGTAGTAGCGCTGGGTTTCAAAGATGGAAGTCAGAACTGCCTGCCGACACGCTAGATAAAACTCCACTAGAGCAGCTGGTAAGGCGCTATTTACGGGAAACGCTAGAAACTCTTGCCTATTAACTACATGAAAGATTGAGACTTTAGGCTATCCCTCCATTTATGATATTGGGTTGGCTTGAGCCAAAAGTTTATCCACAATTAGCCATTAGGGGAGGTTTAAATAGCCTCCCTTTTTAGTAGCAAACCATTAAGAAAAAAATTTTTATTTAAACTAACAAGGGCCTCTATCTGAAGATAGAGGCCCTTGCGACTTAAGCTAGGTTACAAAACCACGACGACTACGCGTTGATGGAAGGAGCAACCAAAGCAACAGGAGCAGCTTCACCAGCAGCCAAGTCTAGAGGGAAGTTGTGAGCGTTGCGCTCATGCATTACTTCCATACCTAGGTTGGCACGGTTGATCACGTCAGCCCAAGTGCTGACAACACGACCCTGAGAGTCGATGATGGACTGGTTGAAGTTGAATCCGTTCAGGTTGAACGCCATTGTGGAAATACCCAGTGCAGTGAACCAGATACCCACAACAGGCCATGCACCCAAGAAGAAGTGCAAGGAACGGCTGTTGTTGAAGGATGCGTACTGGAAGATCAGACGACCGAAGTAGCCGTGGGCTGCAACGATGTTGTAGGTCTCTTCTTCCTGGCCAAACTTGTAGCCGTAGTTCTGGGACTCAACTTCAGTAGTCTCACGAACCAAGGAGGACGTCACGAGTGAACCGTGCATAGCGGAGAACAACGAACCGCCGAAGACGCCAGCCACACCAAGCATGTGGAAGGGGTGCATCAGGATGTTGTGCTCAGCTTGGAATACAAGCATGAAGTTGAAAGTACCGGAAATACCTAGGGGCATACCATCAGAGAAAGAACCCTGACCGATGGGGTAGATCAAGAATACTGCAGTTGCAGCTGCTACAGGAGCAGAGTAAGCAACACAGATCCAAGGACGCATACCCAAGCGGTAGGAAAGTTCCCACTCACGACCCATGTAGCAGAAGCAGCCAATGAGGAAGTGGAAAATGACCAGCTGGTAAGGGCCACCGTTGTACAACCACTCATCTAAGGAAGCAGCTTCCCAGATGGGGTAGAAGTGTAGACCGATAGCGTTGGAAGAAGGAATAACAGCACCAGAAATGATGTTGTTTCCTAGAATCAGAGACCCTGCAACGGGCTCACGGATACCGTCGATGTCAACGGGAGGAGCGGCGATGAAGGCGATGACGAAACATGCAGTGGCAGCAAGTAGTGTGGGGATCATTAGAACGCCAAACCAACCTACATAGAGGCGGTTCTCGGTGCTAGTAACCCACTCACAAAACTGATCCCACAGGTTAGCGCTTGAGCGCTGCTGTAGAGTAGTTGTCATGATGAATAATTGCGTTGTAAAGGTACGGTATGTATGGCTTGCAAAAGTGTGAAATCACTTTTTTGCTCGCTTGTATACAAATGTAACGCTAAATCTTATCTTTTGCAATATGTCTTAATGTTGACTTTTGATTTGAGACAAATCCTACCTGATGTAGATGACATCAAGTAGCTTAAAGGCTGCAGACTGATGGCGATCGCAAATATGAACACGACTATCTATCGAATTATGAGAAATGGTTAGCTGCTCTCATAATTTAATATTGAGCAATCGCTTAAAACTCAAAGTAAATATAAGGCACGGTTTCAAGGGGAGCTAATAGCCAGGCCAAGTACAACCCAACCGGAATAAACATCAGCTTGAGAGGCCAGCTAATCTGAAGCTTTAGTCGATGTTTAAAGCCGTGAAGTAGGGCCATAATTCCAGTCAGCCCAAGTAGCATCAGCACAATGCCTCCACGGCTAAACCCAAGGGATTCTGAGTAAACCTTTTGAGCAAACTGAACGTCGGCGGCCTGATTGAAGAAATGGCTGGCTACGAGTCCTAAATCCTGTGGATTAGGCAGCCGGAAGGGAATCCAGCTTAGGAAGACAAATATCTGAGTGATGGCCCAGGCGACAACGACCCCAGTCCAGTTGTTCCAGAAGGCTTTAAGACCTGAATAGGTGTTCGCTACAGATTGATTGAGTCGATGAATTACCAGGGCTAATCCGTGTAGTAATCCCCAAATGAGAAAGCCCCATTGATCACCGTGCCAAATACCAGCCACTAGCATCACGATCAGTAGATTAAGGCAGGTTCTGCCAAGCCCTTTGCGAGAACCCCCCAAGGGAAAATAAAGATAGTTGCGTAACCAGTCGCCCAGGGTGATGTGCCAACGTCGCCAAAAGTCGGCAATGCTGGTGGTGAAATAGGGAAAATCAAAGTTTTGAGGGAGTTGAATACCCAATAGCAACGCACTGCCGCGAGCAATATCGACGTAACCACTAAAGTCGAGATAGAGCTGCAGACCGTAGGCAAAAATTACTAGCCAGAGGTCGCCACTACCGGACCGTTCTAGGTTGTCAAAGCTAAGGTTGACCAGCAGGCCAATGCGATCAGCCAGCAAGAGCTTTTTGACTGAGCCTGAAGCAATCAACCAACCAGCTTCTACTCCTTGCTCTAAATTGGGGAAACGTGGGCGTTTCATTTGACTGATAAAGCCCTGAAACCGAGTGATTGGACCAGCAATCAGTTTTGGAAAAAATAGCTTATAGGCTGCAAACTCAACAAAGTTATTGGCTGCAGGAGCACCACGATAGATATCTATTAGATAGGCAATACATTCAAAGCAAAAGAAACTTAGCCCCAGAGGCATTAGCAGCTGCAGGCTGGGGTTGGCTGTCGAAGCCATAGGAGCAATATACTTAAAGCTCAGCAACAGCAGTACGTTTAAGCTGATACCAAACCATAGCAACACCAACCGTTTGCGGTCCCAGTCTTGCTGAGCGAAGTGCCATTCTTCGTTAGGAATGCGCCAATCGAGGGGCGCACTGAGACGACGACCAATCACATAGTTGGCCAATACCAGACCCAACAGAAACGGTATGTACTGTAGCTGTAGCGGGGCGTAAAATGCCAAACTTACTAAAAGTAGCAGCCATAGCTTGAGGCCACGACCCGGCAGCAACCAATAGAGCAAACTAATGCCGGGAAGAAATAATAAACCGTAAACAATAGAGGGCAGTGTCATTGTGGGAAGTGATGTTTGTTAGTACGGTACTATTCGGTCTCAGCAGAGGTGTTGAGCTTAACCCACGGAATCATTGGATCTTGGGCCAGTCGATTGGATAGTTGATAGGCGCCAAACTGGTTTAAATGGCTAGGGTCAGAGAAATAGTCATAGCGATTTGGCCAAAGTTGTCCTAAATCGCGATATAAAAAGCCCGGTTCTTGAGCCGCTATCTGGAGCATGTAGCTTTGAAATTGACCTTCCACTTCTAAACGGGCAGGGTCGAGGTATTCATCCGTGAGTGGGGTGTTGATAAAGGAAACGGCAATGTCCTGGGACTGGGCATAGGCCAACAGTCGCCCCAGAGCCTCGGATTGGGGGCCTTCCATCTGAAATGCTTTGTAGTCTCCGTCGTAGGCTCCTGCAACCCGTGGATGATCAAGATAATAGGTGGCTGGGTTAAATTGAATGGCCAATGGTAGAAATCCATTGGCGTCTATTAGATCGGCTTCTGTAGGATTGACCGCTGCCTGCCCTGCTGGATTGTTCGGGTTTGTTGGGCTTGCTTGTACGGTTTTTTGAAAATGGGTTCGTTCACCGTGGGCTGAGGAAATACTTCCTAGGGACTCACTTAGCTGCTGGTCGATGCGAGTAAAGTATCGATTGAGCTGTTGAGCAGAATTTAGGGAAGGACCGGCTGTGTCACCGTTTGCGGTATCTGGAAAAAGTTCACCACTAATGAGTTGTTGATACCCTTCTGAAGTTGAGATCGCATTGTAGGTCACATCAACCCGTGAGCTATTAAACGCCCGAGCACCGTCGGCCCAAAGAATTAGCTTAGGGGGTGGATAATTTGCTAGTAGCTGACGGATAACCAGGTCTGCGATTTGGGCAGTGGCTCCATTAATGCCAAAGTTAAAAGTACTGACGTCGCTGTACCCAAGCTGTATAAGGGACTGGTTGAGAGCGGCTGGATCTACTCCACGCAGAGCTCGAGAACTACCGAAAACCAGTACATCTGGTGCACCTCGTTCAGCCACATACCAATCGTAAAGGGCAAGCTTCTCATTGAGCTGCTGACTTTTGAATGGAGGATAGGGAGATTCTGCTAACACCTCAGACATAGAGACTGTCGTTTGGGGTGGACTACCCAGTAGATCAGTGTCATTGATGGCTGAGCTGGCAAACCCCGGTAGTTGATTGTCTAGAGTAATGGAGTCATCGCCATTTTTTTGTCCCCAGTCGAGCTTGGCCAGCTCCTCTTCAAATTGAGTGAGCTGTGGTGCCAGGGCGGGGGCTGGTTCAACGGGCTGCTGCTGAGCAGTGATGACCAGTGACTGAGCCCTAAAGAGCTGGCCTGCAATCCAATCAGCCTGAAACGCTAGCAGTAATCCTAAGGTCCCCCAGGCTAGAGTGATACCCCGTCTCCCTGGTAAATGAGCGCCTGACAAGGGTTCTTCAGGGTTATTGGTGGCGCTTGCAAATAGCTGAGTTTTAATCAACAGCATTCGCACTTGTTCTAAGACTCGCTGGGGCCAGTTTTGCTCCCATGCCTGATTGGCCGCTTCCTCATCGGGCTGAATCAGGTCACCCAAATAGGCATCGGATGCTGCAAATTCGGGTGCTGCTTCTGGCACCAAACGCTTTTTAGGCTGCCGATCGTAGCCGTGGTTCCAGTCAGGACGTTTTTGCCCTGCACGACGACCGTAGATACGAATGCCAGCCAATCCTTTGATGGGATGTTGGCGAAGATATTGTTTAAGGGATGGAACAACCTGACGGCGGGGTGGACAAACGGGGGCGTCAGTCATGATGTGCAGCCGTTTGTCTCGCATCAGTATCTGTACGCGAATCCCTCCTGTCGCTAGCTGCTCGTCTAAGTCAGGATTGAGCTGTTTAGTCAAACAGAAGGCAATGGCGGGTAGGTCTCCTTGACGGGCTAATTGTTCGGTAGAAACAGCCAAGTCTGGATGCTCATTGGCCGGTAATTCTAGACACTTTAGCCAGACTGGGTTGACGCCGTCTAAACTGGGACCGTAAACCATGGCTCGCCCTAGTCCTTGGGGGGCTAGCTGCTCAAGTAATGGTGCGATCGCATCCATAATCTCCGCTTCAGACCCACCAGTGTAGGGCGCCGGAGCATCCTCGCTGGCAATGGTCTGCCCAAGGGCCAAGGGCTGGCACACTAGATGCAGTGTGGAGTCTTTAGTTTCAGGTAAAACACTGACATCTAGCGGAGCCAATGCCTGGTTTAGTAGTCGAGCAATCGAATCAATGTCACCCCATCGACTCCATTCTTTTAGGATCTCTTCATCTGGCGTCAGATCTACCCGTAATCGCCAGTCGGGAGTCTCTTCCCCCAATACCTGGACTGAGATAACCGCATCTTGAAACTGGGTAAGTTTAAGCTCCCGCAGTCTCTGGGCGGTCGGCTCAGCAATCATTGCTGGGTCAGGGCTGTAGGCGGCTCGGCATAAAATCCACAGACGATTGATCAGTTCTCGACTTGGATCAACTATCGCTGTACTAGCTGTAATAACTCCCTGGGCCCGCTTGGCTTTGCCGGGTATAGCCTTAACGACGACATCTACTCCTACATCTAAGGCGCTGAGGGTCTGACTAAGATAGCGTGCGATCGCATCTGGATCGCCTTTACGGGCTAAACTTGCGTTGGAGAGCACAATCGCTGATGTCTCGTCATCGAAATACCCAACCCCTGATGTTAAATGGGCTGTTGAGCGCTTCATTTCTTCAAGGTCGACGCTGGTTTCTACCAACTGCTGTAGATGCCGCTCTAGTCGATTTAGATAAATAGGTGTAGACCAGTCAGGCTTTTGCCCTTCTGAACGCCCGCTGTAAAAATAAAGCTGATAGATCTGAGGAAAATCCTTGAGGATGGAGGCTTTACGGTCTGGATCTAGTAGCGATCGCACCAGCCGTAACAGAATATATTCTCGATCTAACCCATCAGCTGATTGAGCATAGATATGTAGGATATTGCCCCTCAGCTTAGTCTTTAGGTTACAGCTGTCGCTGTTTACCACATCCTTAAGCCAGGGTAGTAGGGCTTCAGGATCTAATGCCGATGGCTGGTCAGACTTTACTTGACTAAACATGACCCCTCAGATCCCATAACAGCTCGACAACCAAAGTGCTTTGACCGCAAAAATGTAGTTTCCAAAGCGAATTTAGTCAAGTAGCACTTAAAGTTGCTACTTAGGGATAGCACATATGCAGAAAAATCCAACTGGTTAAGCCCCGTCTCCAGCAACTTCCACAGGAGCAATAGAAATTTTCTGTTGGAGTTGTACATAGACAGACACCCATACGTATAGTCAAATCAAACCAAGAATCTAGAAACAGTTCGCAATATTACGATGAGAAGAGCATCCAGAATTGATAGCACCTGCTAGGTTTGAAATAGAACTTGTTCCAAAATTCAGAGAATCGCAATAGCGTGAACGTGCCAGTACGGGACGTTGTGTATTTCCCTAAAGTTGCTATACCTTTACTACGAGCACCTGACTTATGCAACCTTTTCGTGAAAAATCTACCCAGAAAACGGTTAATAATTTACCGTTTACGTTCGTTAACAATCCTCAGCTTGCTTTAGCGTTTGCTACTTTACCGTGTTTAGGGCTATTAATTGTCGGGCGCACTTTATCCTACTGGCTGACCCAGTTTGGCATGGCTAGTGAAGAGATATTTCGAGGTATTCAGCTGCCGACGCTAGACCCTGATCCCCGCAGACCTTTATAAACATTTTCGTCGATCATCCGAGCAGAACATGCCTTGGAGCGTCCGAAAGCCTCTACAATTTTCTCGGAGATGCTGAGGTCATCTCTGTCTCTCAGCCGTTACTGCAGACGTTGAATGAGTCCAACTGTTTCCTACCAAGATGATATGGTCCTAACGAAATCCGAGAGCCCTTCTGTTCCGGCAGAGGCATCCGCAGCGTTTCTAAGGAACCGCCTGACTACGGTTGAAAACATCTGGGAATCAGTGTTAGAGACTGAATGCGGTGCAGAACTAGTCAGTTTGCTCAAAAATATCCGCCGTATGTGTGCTCCGGATGGTCAGGCTGACCCGGCTTTAGACAATGCAAATGCACTGCAGCTGATTGAACACCTGAGTCTGGAAGATGCTATCCGCATGGCTCGGGCCTTTGCCCTCTATTTTCAGCTGATCAATATTGTTGAGCAACATTACGACCAGCAAGATCAGCGTAAACATTATCAGGCTGTAGCGGACGAACTAGATAATGGGTCTCGGCACGGATCTAAAAAATCTTCTGATAACGGTGATACCTTTCTAAAAGATTTAGTTGATACCGATATTCGTGATATCACCCAAAAGCAGCGAGGTACGGGGACGTTTCACTGGTTATTTCCTCTTCTCGATCAGCTAAATGTTCCTCCCAGACACATCCAAAACTTAATCAATCAGCTAGATGTGCGTTTGGTCTTTACGGCTCATCCCACTGAGATTGTTCGTCATACCATCCGTGATAAACAGCGTCGAATTTCAAGTATTTTTCGGCGGCTGGACCTATCTGAAGAACAAGCCCGCATGCGTGGACGTACCTCATCCTGGGAAACCACTCAGCTAGAAGAAGAGCTGACCGAAGAGATTCGGCTGTGGTGGCGCACAGATGAGCTGCATCAGTTTAAGCCGTCGGTTTTGGATGAAGTCGATTTCACTTTGCACTACTTTGATGTAGTACTGTTTGAGGCCATTCCTGAGCTTTATCAGCGGTTTAATCGGGCATTGCAAAGAACATTTCCTGGACTGACGCCACCCCGCCATCGATTTTGCCGCTTTGGCTCCTGTGTGGGTAGCGATCGCGATGGCAATCCGTCGGTCACCCCCCAGGTCACCTGGAAAACAGCTTCCTATCAGCGCAACTTGGTATTAGGCAAATACATTGCCTCAGTCCGCAAACTTTCGGGATTGCTTAGCCCTTCGCTGCACTGGAGTGAGGTGTTGCCCGATCTGTTGGAATCTTTAGAACAGGATCGGTTGCAAATGCCTGATGTGTATGAGGCTTTTGCCATTCGCTATCGCCAAGAACCCTATCGGCTCAAGCTGGCCTATATCGAACAGCGTTTGACCAATACCCATCAGCGCAGCCAGAAGCTCTACAAAGGCGACTACCTGCAAGAAGCAGCTGCCATGGCATCTCCAGGCACACTATACGAATCTGGCGACGCGTTTCTAGCTGAGTTAACGCTAATCTATCGTAGCCTTGAGGACACGGGGCTTGTCTGCCGAGAGCTGGATATCTTGTTAAGCCAGGTAGAAATCTACGGCTTTAGTTTGGCCCAGCTGGATATTCGCCAGGAGAGTACTCGGCACTCGGATACCATTCACGAGATTACCGATTATCTACAGCTGCCTAGACTCTACAACGACCTTTCTGAAGAAGAGAAAGTAGAGTGGCTGACCACAGAACTCAGCACACGGCGACCTTTAATTCCCACAGAGCTACCCATCTCTGAAAAAGCTAGAGAAACCATTGCAACGTTCCACATGGTGCGAAAACTGCACCAGGAATTTGGTCAGGATATCTGTCGCAGCTATGTGATCAGTATGAGCGACCATGCTAGCGACATTTTAGAAGTCTTGTTGCTGGCTAAAGAGGCCGGCCTGTATGATCCTGCTACCGGTATCGGCAGTTTGCACATTGTGCCCTTGTTTGAAACAGTGGCAGACCTACGCCGCTCTACGGCGGTGATGGAACAGCTATTTGAGCTGCCTTTGTACCTATCGATGCTCAAGGGCGGCTATGGCTCAGAGCAACCCGCAGAGACCGCGCTGCAAGAGGTGATGCTGGGCTACTCTGACAGCAACAAAGACTCTGGCTTTTTGAGCAGTAACTGGGAAATTCACAAAGCTCAGCAATCCTTGCAAAGAGTGACTGAGAAATATGGAGTATCCCTCCGTATTTTCCATGGCCGTGGTGGCTCCGTTGGCCGTGGCGGGGGACCTGCCTATGAGGCCATTTTGGCGCAGCCAGGCCGCAGCATCAACGGTCGCATCAAGATTACTGAACAAGGGGAAGTGTTGGCGTCCAAGTATAACCTCAAGGATTTGGCGCTCTATAATCTGGAAACTGCAACGACGGCTGTCGTCCAAGCTAGCTTGTTAAGCAACAGCTTTGATGAGATTGCCCCCTGGCAAGAAATTATGGAGAAGCTGGCTATCTGCTCTAGACAGCACTATCGCGCCTTGATCTATGAAGATCCTGAGCTGGTAGAGTTTTTCCACCATGTCACCCCGATTCAAGAAATTAGCCAGCTGCAAATTAGCTCTCGCCCCTCTCGCCGGGGGGGCAAAAAGGATTTAGCCAGCCTGCGGGCCATTCCCTGGGTGTTTAGCTGGACTCAGGCTCGGTTTCTGTTGCCGTCCTGGTATGGCGTTGGCACAGCCCTAAAAGAATTTATCGACGAAGGTCCTGAGGAGAATATCAAGCTCTTGCGCTCGTTTTACACCAAGTGGCCGTTCTTTAAGATGGCTATTTCTAAGGTGGAAATGACATTGGCCAAGGTTGATCTGCAAATTGCCCAGCATTATGTAAATGAGCTGGGAGCAGGAGAACGGCGGGATAGTTTTCAAGCCGTGTTTGATAAAATTGCCCAAGAGTTTTACCTCACAAGCGATATGGTTCTAGAGGTGACGGGTAATCAGGCGTTGTTAGATGGAGACCTCAACCTGCAACGCTCTGTACAGTTGCGCAACGGTACCATTGTTCCCCTTGGTTTTTTACAGGTCTCCTTGCTAAAGCGTCTGCGCCAGCACCGTGATGCGGCTGCCTTGGCGACAGGGGTTATTCAGTCGCGCTACAGCCGTGGCGAACTGCTGCGAGGCGCTATGTTGACCATCAACGGCATCGCTGCCGGCATGCGGAATACGGGTTAGTTTTAAAAAACCTTTGACATTTTCCCAACAACGCGTTAACTTTGTGGCGCTCTCATACTTTATCTGTAGGCGTAATCCTGCTATGTGCAGGTTTAGCAGCTATCTTAAGGTGACCGAGCACAGTCTGTAAAAGCGGTCTTCAAGAGGTGGTCTTTTTGTTGGGAGGCGGTCTTTCCACTGGGAGCGGTCTTCAGAAATTGTTAGGGACATTATCTAAGGAGTGAGTAACGATGATCAGCCTGCTTAAAACTACGCTGGGACGTTTAGGCTTGGCAGCGACTGCAGCGGCCGCACTGGTGGCGGTGTTAGATGTGAAACCAGCCAGCGCTCAAGCAGCCTATGGCAGTTATGTTGGTGCTGGTGGTAGCCTTGGCCTCACCGATGATAATGAAGGTGATGGCGATGGTCTTGGCCTGGTTATTTCAGGGCGTTATAAGCTGTTGGCTGTTCCCATTTCGCTCCGTGCCCAGGCGTTTTTGCTAAATGGGGATTTGGCTTTGGTGCCAACGGTTTCTTACGATTTTCCCGTTAGTTTCCAGACCGATGTGTATTTAGGGGCAGGCGTTTCTATTCCTACAGGGGATGATGCGTCACCTGTGGGCGATGAAACTGCGTTTGTGCTCCAACCAGGAATAGACTTTGCGGTGCCAGGCAGCAATCTTGTGGTCTTTGGCAATGCTATTTTTGCTTTTGATGCGTTTGAAGATGATGGTGGTACTGCAACCGCTGTGCAAGCTGGTGTGGGCTGGAATTTTGGTAATTAATACGCTTAAGCATCTTAAATAAGTACTCCAAAGATTTGGGAAACCCGACAACGAGCAGTGTGCTTTTCACGCTGCTCGTTATTATTTGGGATTATTTCTATAGAACGCATGTATTGAAAAGCGATTCTCAAGCTAGGATGGGCAGTGACAACTCACCTGATGTCATCGTATGAGCAATGAAACGCCCCTAGGTTCAGTTATTCAAGGGTCCCTGAGTCAGGGCTTAGAAGTGCGTCTTCATGCTGATGTGAGTGTGGAGGATATGCGGGTGGGTAAGTTTTTGGTGGTACAGGGGGTGCGATCGCGATTCTTCTGTATGCTTACCGATGTCTCGCTGGCCACCGCTAGCCAGCGTATTCTGGCTAACCCTCCCCATCCTACCGAGCTGTTTTTACAGGAAGTTTTGGCAGGTGGTGGCACCTACGGCACCATTGATCTAGCCCCCATGTTGATGTTCACCCCAGAGGGTAGTGGGGATACGGTGGACAACGATCAGCTGCTGCCGGTGAAAACAATTCCAGGGCACTTTAGTCAGGCCTACGATGCCAGCGAACGAGATTTTCGTTCTGTTTTTGGTTGGGAAGATGACCCCCACCGCCGCAATTTTGTCATTGGGCAGCCCATCGATATGGATGTGCCCATCTGTATTGATCTAAATCGTTTTGTAGAACGCAGCAACGGTATTTTTGGAAAATCAGGCACTGGAAAATCTTTTCTCACCCGGCTATTGCTCTCAGGCATTATTAAACAGCGGGCTGCTGTGAATCTCATTTTTGATATGCACTCAGAATATGGTTGGGAGGCCGTTAGTGAGGGAGCCAACTTTAGCACCGTCAAGGGGCTGCGTCAGCTGTTTCCAGGTCAGGTACAAATCTTCACCCTAGATCCAGAAGCAACAAAACGACGGGGAGTGCGGGACGCTCAGGAACTTTACATCAGCTTTGACCAGATTGATGTGGAAGATTTGGCCCTAATCGGTCGTGAGCTGAATTTATCTGAAGCCAGTTTAGAAAACGCAATTATCTTGCGTAATGAATTTGGCAAGTCTTGGATTAATCGCTTACTCACCATGAGTAACGAAGAGATTCAGGAATTTTGCGAAGTGAAAATGGGTAGCAAGTCATCGATTATGGCGCTGCAGCGCAAGCTTACGCGTTTGGCCGAGCTAAAGTATATCCGCAACACCTGCCCCCATAACTATGTAAAACAAATTTTGGACGCCTTGGATGCAGGAAAGCATGTGGTTGTTGAGTTTGGCTCCCAGTCCAATATGCTGTCTTACATGTTGGCAACAAATGTAATTGCCCGTCGTATCCATGCCAGCTATGTACGCAAAGCCGATCGCTTTTTGCAAACTAAAAACCCTAGCGATCGCCCGACCCAGCTTGTTATCACCATCGAAGAAGCGCATCGATTTCTAGACCCAGCTACGGCTAAACAAACGATTTTTGGCACCATTGCCCGAGAGATGCGGAAGTATTTTGTCACGTTGTTAGTGGTGGATCAGCGTCCGTCTGGTATCGACAACGAAGTCATGTCACAAATTGGCACTCGCATCACGGCCTTGCTTAACGATGAGAAAGACATTGATGCCATTTTTACGGGCGTTTCCGGTGGTCAAAATCTTCGCTCCGTTTTGGCTAAACTTGACTCTAAACAGCAGGCTCTACTGCTGGGCCATGCTGTCCCTATGCCGGTAGTGGTGCGTACACGCCCCTACGATGCCAATTTCTACGCTGAAATCGGTGCAACGGCTTGGGATGAGCTGCCTGACGCTCAGGTTTTTAAGGCGGCTGAAGTAGCCAGGGCTGATTTGGGATTTTAAGAGTTGCGAACTGACAAGTCAACGCTGGCGCGATCGCATAAAAAAATAGAGTTTTCCCCATAGATTTTTACCCTTGCCCTGTGAATTTTTACGAAAAACCTTGAATTATAGGCTTTTTAGAATACCCGACTATTTTGGTCGGGTATGTTTGACGTCATTTTCAGCACCGTGATACTTTCAAATTAATCTGTCATACATCAAATCACTCCCATGACCCAGGCCATCGACCGCCCACTTACCCAAACGCTGCAATCCGCTACCTTTAGCAATCTGAAATGTAAAGAGTGCGGTACCACCTATGAGCCCACTGCGAAGCATGTTTGTGAAGAGTGCTTTGGTCCGCTGGAGGTGACCTACGATTACGACGCGATTCGTCGTCAGGTTAGCCGTGAAAGTATTGCGGCTGGTCCCCACTCGATTTGGCGCTACAAAGCATTTTTACCAGTTGCTAGCGACAACCCCATTGATGTGGGGACTGGAATGACGCCTTTGCTTAAGGCCAATCGTCTCGCGCGCCGTCTGGGTCTAAAGGAGCTTTACATTAAGAACGATGCGGTGAACATGCCCACCCTGAGCTTTAAGGATCGGGTAGTTTCAGTGGCGCTGACTCGTGCCCGTGAGCTTGGCTTTACGACAGTCTCCTGTGCCAGTACTGGCAACCTGGCCAACTCTACAGCGGCGATTGCGGCCCATGCTGGTCTCGACTGCTGTGTATTCATTCCCTCTGACCTAGAGGCTGGAAAGGTACTGGGCACATTGATTTATGACCCCACTGTCATGGCCGTTCATGGTAACTACGACCAGGTCAACCGGCTCTGTTCTGAAGTAGCCAACACCCATGGCTGGGGCTTTGTAAACATCAACCTGCGCCCCTATTATTCCGAGGGTTCCAAGACTCTAGGCTTTGAAGTAGCTGAGCAATTGGGTTGGGAACTGCCTGACCACATTGTTGCTCCTTTGGCTTCTGGTTCTCTCTACGGCAAGATTTACAAGGGCTTCAATGAGCTAGTTAAGACTGGCCTAGTTGACGAGAAGCACGTTCGCTTTAGCGGTGCTCAGGCCGAAGGCTGCTCCCCTATTTCCCAAGCCTTTAAGGAAGGTCGCGACTTTATCACACCTGTTAAGCCCAATACCATCGCTAAGTCCATCGCCATTGGTAATCCTGCTGACGGTATCTATGCTTTGGAAATTGCTAAGAAGACCAACGGCAACATTGAAGATGTTACTGATGCTGAAATCATTGACGGTATGAAGCTTCTGGCTGAGACTGAGGGCATCTTTACTGAAACGGCGGGTGGCACTACAATTGCCGTCCTTAAGAAACTGGTGGAAGCCGGTAAGATCAACCCCGATGAGCGCACCGTTGCTTACATTACTGGCAACGGTCTTAAGACCCAAGAAGCTGTGAGTGGTGCTGCTGGTGAGCCTTTGTTTATTGATCCAAAGCTGGATAGCTTTGAACGTGCTTGGGAGCGGGCAAATACGCTAAACCGTTTAGATTGGCAACAAAACCAGGTTTAGAGGATTATTGCCATTGCGTTAATCGTAGGGTCGTTGCCTGCAACGACCCTACGGGGTAATCCAACCTATTGCGGTAACCTGTTGAGGGTGATTTTGTTTTTCTTTTTGAGTTGTTGTTTTCATGGCTATTAAAGTTCTCATTCCCACTCCGCTGCAAAAATTCACCAACAACGAAGCCACTATTGAAATTGGCGGTGACAATATTGTTGGACTGTTAGATGCGTTAGAAAGTAAGTTTCCTGGCATCAAAGGTCGTCTGTGTGACGATAGTGGTGAGTTACGTCGATTTGTCAACTTCTACGTCAACAGTGAAGATATTCGTTTCTTGGATGGCAAAGAAACAGCGCTTAACGATGGTGATGAAGTGAGTATTGTCCCTGCTGTTGCAGGGGGCTGATAGCGGTTTGCCGCTGGTCCAGTACGCTGTTAAATTTTATCTGTACTAGGTGCTGCTATAGGACGTCGATGACAGAACGTCCGCAGCGCCTTTTTTTATGAGATTTTTGTTGTGAGACATTGGCATAAGATCACTCTGGGCTTGGGCAGTATCGTTGTCTTGTTGCTTGTATCTCTGGGCTTAAGTCAGCCCCAGTGGATATTTCGGTTGGTATCTCACCTGAGGCCAGGCGCGTTGTTTTTTGTGGATACTGACCAACCTGTTATTGCCTTAACTATTGATGATGGCCCCTATACTGAGACAACGGAGGCAATTTTGGACGTGTTGGAACGTCATGGGGTCAACGCAACGTTTTTTATGCTGAGTGATGAACTCTCAGGATATGAAGCAACCCTAGAACGTTTGGTTGCTGCGGGGCATGAATTGGGAAATCATATGACAGCTGATGAATCTAGTATTGGGTTGCCAGCTGAAGAGTTTCAGAACAAATTTATGATGGCCGACCAGGCGCTGTCAGCCTATAGCTCCGCAATCTGGTTTCGTCCCGGTATGGGTTGGTATAACAGCTTTATGCTACAGGTGATTGAGAGCCAGGGCTATCAGTTAGTTGTAGGGTCTCTGTTTCCCTATGATACTCACCTACCATCGGTGCAGTTTGCTGAATGGTTTGTGCTTAATAATCTCGATCCGGGTGATATTTTAGTGCTCCATGATGGTCCCAAAAATCGCGGTCAGAGAACTGTACAGCTGCTGGATCGAATTTTGCCAGAAATTCAGCACCGAAACTATCGTATTGTTACCCTGACAGAATTAAAAACCTACATTGAGTAAGGATCAGGGCACAATTGCAGGCCCGATCTCTGATGGCTCTTGCTTCCTTGCATCCTGAGTAAATAATCTGGCCTGTTAGAGCTTGTCAGCTTATCTCAGATGAGTTGTCAAGTATCATAAGGCAGCCTTCTACAATGATATAGGCTGTTTTACCCTTGCCGATGGCAACCTCATATCCCCCTGTAAATGAGCCAAATGAAGGCAGCGTTAGTCGCTGAGACGGATGCTCGTGGTAAAAACAGGGTAGACGCAGACTGTCGATGGCAGACTTCAGTTTGACAACCGGGTGTATGTGACCGCAGATGTTGAGATGTCCTTTGGGGATGGTTGCTTGATTAACCGGTTCGTGACTGAGTAAGAGTCTACCCAAGGATATTGGCTCAGTGCTGTATTGCATATCAAAGACTGGAGTTAGAGCGGCTCGGTCGTGGTTCCCAACAATTAGGGTGACTTGAGCATCAATGGGTTTAAGGAACTCTGACCAGGCGTCTATAATTTCTGTGACCATCCCCTGACGGGAATGAAATAGATCGCCCAAGATAAAAATTCTCTGAGGATTGACTTGATTGTAGTGCGATCGCAACCGCTCCAGCGTTTCTCCATTGACCTGCTGTGGGATAGGAATTCCGGCCATTTGGAAGGTCTCCGCTTTGCCCAAATGCACATCTGACAGTAGTAAAGCCTGGTAGTCAGGCACATATACTGCTTGATCTAGCAGCACCAGCGGCTCGCCCTGCAATAGATCCAACGGATGGCCAACTGCCATGTTGTCTATACCTTTTGAATTTTTCCAACAGCGTCTAATCGTATCATCAATATCCTGACTTTGAGAGAATAGATTCCTTTTTCTGAGTACTGTTACTGCCGTGATTTTTCTCGAAGTTTTATTGCTATGAGCTGACTGCTTAAAGTGGTCTAAACCCCCTTAAATGAGTGAATAGGGCGCAAAACAGACTGTGCTTAGGAATGAACATCTAAGTGTTTTAGCTTAAAGTTCCGCGTTTCTTCTAATATGTCTACCTTAATAAAATTGCTATTCTTATTGAGCAACTAAAAGTAATGACTCTATAGCAAATAATATTGCTGAAATCTAAGAGTAATGTCTCTTTCAAAACTGCAGATTGATTATTAATTGGCTTCACTCTTTAGGGTTGTATTCAACCGTTAAGGATTGTCTATATACAAGAGTTTAGAATGAGCGCCCTGAAAAATTCTCTCGTGAAGCGTCTTCTTGAGCAATTGCCTCCTGAAGAACTTTACACATTTAGCGATCGCCAGGTTGCTGTTCTGTATAAATCTGAACAATCTCTCCCCAGAACATCCCACACTATGCACATACGCTGGTCTGTCCCGTTTCCTGGTAAAGGATTTTATTTGGTTATTTTTGCAGGTAAAGAACGACGTTCGCGACAGCGTTTACTCACTGATAAAAAGTTTCAAGTGTTACCTAGAATTTTACTAGCAGGTGTGGTGCTTTGTGGTTGCACCACCTTATTAGGGCTGGTTTATGGACAGCGGATGATGTCCGCAGCTAAGCAACGTTCAGCCTTTGAACTAGATGCGTCAGACAATAATGTTCATCCGACCGTCGTGCCCTTTAAGTACGATCAAGAACAATGTGAGAACAGCTATCGAGAATGGAAAGATGATCAATGTGTTGATTATGAGCATGATTACACATTTTAGCCACTGGCTCTAAGATACTCATTGGCTCTAAGATACTCATTTATAAAAGGCTAAACTCTACCGTTTGCCCAGGTTCTCTTTCATTCGTTTAATCCGTTCAAGTAAACTCTCATTGGACAGTCGAGCACTAAGCCGCTCAACCAGTAGTGGAAATGCTAGCGGTGATGGTCGTTTTGTTGTCTGCCACACTACGCTATGGTGTTGCATTCGCTCTAGGGCAGCATTAAGCCGATCTAACTCAAGCTGCTGTTCTAAGACTTCTCGCTCAGCTTGCTTAAGTAAGAGATTCTCAGTCTCATATTTGGAGAAAACCTCGTAAATTAAAGACGCACTCACCTGAAGCTGGCTACCGGTTTTACGGGATGATGGATAGCCCTGAAATACTAGGTTTGCCACTTGAGCAATACTACGAAATCGTCGCTGAGTCAGTTCCGAAATATTGAGGCTGGATCTAATATCTCTCACAATGTTGTTAGACTCAAAAAAGTGAGAGTTGTTTTCTTGGAAAACAGTTTCGAAGGGATACCCTTTGGGGGCCAGAATCTCAAATCCGTAGTCGTTGACGGAGACTGTAAAGGTGGCTTTTTTATGCTGAGCAAAGCGATAGGTCCACAAAAAACCTAAACCCTCATGGACAAATCGCCCCTCAAATGGAAATACATAGAGATGTTGTCCTTCACGGCTTTTCCAGGACTCAATTAGAAGTTCTTGATTCTCAGGGAGATGAGATATGCGGTCTTGGGCAGCTAAAATTGGCATCACACATTCAATTTCAGCGCTGATGCACTCACCTGATTTTATCTGGGTGAGCTGGCGGCGCAGATGATGGCTTAGACAGTCTGAAATTGCCAGATTTCCGCCCGTCCAAGCCGGTACTGTTGTGGACTTTTTGCGAGTATTTTTTACGTATAGCACCATGTCTTTTATCTGGAAAAACTCCAGCTGGCGACCGGCAAAGAAAAACACATCGCCTTTTTTTAGACGAGAGACAAAGCTTTCGTCAACGGTGCCTAACTTACGGCGGTTAGTGTAAACCACCTGAATCTGCTGATTGCCCGTAATAGTGCCGATGCTGAGGCGATGCATCCGAGAGATCTGAGGTGTGGAGACTTTGTAGTATCCGTCATCAAGCACCAATTTTTGATATCGGGGGTAGGCTTTGAGGCAGCGTCCGCCTTTTTCTAGAAAATCTAGTATCCATGCAAAGGCATCATCGCTGATGTCTTGAAATGCGACGGTTTGTCGAATTGACTGTAGGGTGGCGGCAGGCTCAAACCCATCGCCACAGGCCAGGGTTACTAGATGCTGCGCCAGCACGTCGTAGGGCAAGCGTAAAGCATAGCGCGATTCAATATCACCACTGGCCAGACCCTGGCGAAAGGCCGCAATTTCGATTAATTCCAAGGCATTGGTCGGCAGAAAAAATACCTCGGACGTACCGCCGGGTTGGTGAGCTGAGCGCCCGGCCCGCTGTAGTAATCGTGCCAGGTTTTTGGCGCTGCCAATTTGCACAATGCGCTCGACCGGATGAAAATCTACCCCCAAATCTAGCGATGATGTACAGATAACCCATTTAATGTCGCCACGTTTGATGCCGGCCTCGATAGCTTGACGCTCGGTCATATTGATTGAGCCGTGGTGGAGTGCCATGGGGCACTCGGGGGCAGCAAAACTAAGGGCCTGGAACCACCGTTCAGCTTGCGATCGCGTATTGGTAAAAATCAGCGTTGATCTCTCTGGATCAAGGCTATCGACCAGCTCCTGAAACAGGTGCAGCCCCAGATGCCCTGCCCAAGGGAAACTGTCCACTGACTCGGGTAAAATGCTGCGAATGTGTGTCTCACGACGAATATTGGACTGAATAATGACTGGCTTAGCCCCTGACCCCACTGCCGTTTGCGCGGCTTCTTCTAAATTGCCAAGAGTGGCCGAAATTGCCCAGGTCTTTAGCGCTGGCTGCAGTAACCGTAGCTGGGCCAGACATAGCTCTGTCTGAGTACCCCGCTTTGAACTCATCAGCTCGTGCCATTCATCCAAAATTACTGTCCGTAAGCTGCCAAAGCGCTGCTGAGCGCCTTTATAGGACAGCAGCACCGAAAGGGATTCGGGTGTAGTAATCAAAATTTCAGGCAGCTTCTTTTTTTGACGTGTCTTTTGAGACGCCTTAGTATCTCCAGTACGAGACTCCACCTGGAGTGGCCAGTCCATATCTGTGATGGGTTGCTGGATGGACTTTTCAATGTCGCGCGATAAGGCTCGCAGGGGGGTAATGTAAAGCAGCTGCAGACCTTTACCAGGATTAGCCAGCATATTGGCAATAGGCCCCATTACGGCTGCATAGGTTTTACCTGAGCCAGTGGGGACTTGAATCAGACCGCTGTTGTCTGTTAGGTAGGCTTTCCAGGTTTGTTGTTGAAAGGGTAAGGGGGTCCATTTTTGACGTTTGAACCAGGCCAAAACGGGCGATAGAGTATCTGACATTTGTCTTTAACCTGGGTAGTGAGCATCGCTCACCCCATAGACGATTAACCGCACCCTCGAGGGGATGCCTCTACAGGGGATATCCGTTGGTCATTATCCATTTTCAATTAAATCTCTACCGTAATCTCAGAGATGGGTTCGCTGCAATAAATAGACAATTTACAGGCGACTTCAACGGCTTCGCGAGGTGTATGGCCAAGATGTAGGGCTGCTTTAGCAAAATCTTCACCAGCGCCTACGGCTTCAAATTCTGGCACCTCATAAATGTCGAGACCGCCATAGGTACGAAATAGCTTTTTATCGTAGGCAATTAGATAGTCATTCTCTGGGGAATGACCAGAATCGCGCTTGTTGATCCATTCACGGAACTCGACAAAAAAGTCGATGATTGCTAGCCGACCACCATCCACTGGCCGATGATTACGACTAAACAACTCCATCATGGTGCCTTCATACCCAGTACCCGTACTGCCAATGACCATGTCGTTTTGTTGGAAGAGCTTATTGTAAATAACTTCCTTATCAGTGGCTTTGAGATAGCCTGCCACCAAGATGGAATCGGATGCAAACGTAATAACGTCCTTAGTTTTACGAGCGGCAATAACGGTCATTAGGGTGGTCAAACAGTACGAACGCTACTTTACCAGCTAGCCTGGGGGCATAGACCAGCACAACTGGCACAAGAATTGTCACACTTGTTGAGATTAACTTCACTAAACAGCTTAGAATCCTGAAAGCGTAGCTGCCTTAATAAGAATGACGCCGGAGTACCTGGAACAGTTTTTTTCGAAGCCACAGCAGCAGCAGTATGTCCAACGTCTGCTGGGGCGTGTGGGGCTGACACGACGACGGGCAGATTGTTTTGTGCGGCTGTGGGCCTACCTACAGCTAAAGCAGATGGAGTCGTCTGAACCTTTAGAACAGTTAAAGCCTATTGATAGCTGGGTGGACTGTACCTGTCGTGAAGCGGCGGCTTTGTTTTATGCCGAGTCTGAACGTGGGAGTGAGCGGTCGGCTGGCATGATGCTGGATAAGCTAACGGCATTGGGACTTATTCATAAGCAGTTTGATGGTAATACAATTGCGATCGCAATCCCTAAACCGCCCGAACTCTATCAGGCCAGCCCTAAACCAGCTCAGGTAATCGCCGATCAGTTTGACCCGCGCTGTGATGCGATTCCGATAGCTAACTTACTGGCTAGCCGCTATAACTGGATGAACAACAGCAATACGGCTGTGCCCTATCGTATTGCCGAGCTGCTGCGTCAGTGGGCCGAGAGCTATAGCTGTGGTATGCGGGTGCTACGACGTAGCGATAATCTTAATCCTGTGGGGTTTTGTTTGCTCTATCCCACGACACGAGAGTCTGAAATTCACTTTTTTGGCCCTCCCAATAAAGGGTTACATCTGAGCGGTATTTCTGATAAAGACCCCTTTACTCTGGCCAAACCTGGGGATAAGATGTGCCGTTCAGTCTTTATTCGTAGTTGGAATATTGATTCTAGCTATGAGGATCAGGCATTGCTGCTCTTAAAAGATGCTCAAACCACGCTGCAGACTATGCAGAAAGACTTTCCTAATCTTTGTGATCTGCATACTCTGATTATTCATCGCCATTATGAGCCGCTTGCCACTGCCCTTGGTTTTCAAAAAACGGGCTTAGATAGCCAGGCTGCTATCTATTGGATGTATTTGGCCCTTGACCGCTTTCTAGCGATTGATATGGAAGAATTACCACGCTTAGTGCTAAATATCTCCTAAGAATCTATCTGGATAAGAGTTTGGGGCGTTATTGTTGTCTAGACGACTGTTGCTAAGATCTACCGCTGGTTAGAAATTTGCGACTCGACCTTCTTTGCCTAGCTATCAGGTCTGTTGGTTTGCATAGGGGCGCAATAGCTCAATTAGATCCTCATTGCCAGAGGTTTGAGCCGTTTCCCACACTAGGGTGAGAGTTGAGGGCTCAACCCCTGCATCTAGTAGCTGTTTTACTATGGTTAGATCACTAAACCCGATGGCCCAAAGCAATATAGGCTGATCTCGCCAGCTAACATTAGTGTCTGCTCCATTTTCAAGCAGTAGCTGGACAAATTCTGGCTGATCGTTTGCGATCGCGCTTACCAAAGGTGTCATATCCCACGTCTGATTGCCCACAATATTCACATTGGCGCCTTGTTCAACCAGTCGCTTGGCTTTAGCAATATCATCTTTACTAATTGCTCGATGCAGCTGTGTTCTCCCTTTAGCATCTAGGGCATTTAAGCGACGCTCAGCCAACATTTTCTGACGGATATCTGCCACATCCCACCCCGTTAGCGCCGCCAATTTATTCGCCGTCTGAGTCATCGCGCGGCGATATCGCCAGCGTGATAAGCAAATAGCAGACCCCATCGGACGTCTAATCACGTACCGCGCTTGGAAATCAACCCCTGCCCATTGGGGAAACGACCGTCCCTTGATACCAGATTTTTGGACTAGCTGTTCTGGCAATATTTCCTCAAACCACAGGTCTTCTGGAAAGGTATCTTGGCTGTAGCGTACGTGTAGCCGAGTAATGAATGTTTCAGGAGACTCATCGCTCCACCAAGCTCCCATTGATTTTAGGTCTGCCTCAGTGGGGATTGATTCAGCATTTACCGTACATGGATCGCATTTAATATTGCCTCCAAATGTACGGGCTGCATATTCTAAAAAGACAGCATTGCTGTGTTCCCTATGGGCTTTTTGAAACAGTGTGTCGTAAAAGTCTTCAAAGTTATCTTGAACAAAGGCTGGAATCTCATAACCAGATGGCCAACGGGCTTTAGATTCTGTATCTGTAGCAATGGGTAGCGTTTCATAATTTGTCGTGCCAGCATAGGCAGTAGGAGACAAAATATGGACAATCAAATCTTGTTCAGCGCTAGCATTCAGAGTCCCCAAACGAATGGGCAGCCCATAGTCTGTAGATTCATAGTCCAGTACGATGGGACGCAAAAACTGTTTTCCTAACTTTTGAAATTCCTCCAGATTGACCCGCACAATAAAGAACTTCATGCCTGTGTCGATGTAGGATTGCACCATCGACGCTGCTTCTGGACCTACCTGATAACCATTTAGCTGTAGCCAAGCTACCAAGGCGTCAGATTCAGCCGTACTCAAAATTGCTATATCGTATTCTCCAACGGTAAACTGCTCCTCCATTGTGATGGCTGGTGCTGATTGGACAATGGGACGATTGCTCCCAGCTTTATTGGCCTGATTGAGAAATGAAGGCAGAGCAATTATCACCAGGGTGGCAATCATCAGCAGGGCAATCGCCAAGGCCAGCTTGCTAATGCTTGGTCGTAGCCACGATATGAAAAAGAAGATAACAATGGGCAGTGCTAGAGCCCCAACTATTCGATACCAGCTGTGCTCTTGTTGACAAGGGCGATCAAAATATTGGGCCAGGCGAGGTGAGGTAAACGCACTGAGTTTTTCTATTAATGCGCCATCCCCGATACTTACCTGAGTACGACTAGGGATAACGGGAATAGGAACAATGCGGGCAAATTCTTTAACATCACCCTGAAAATCATTGGCCATCATAAAGACGCTACGATTTCCGCTATGGGCAATGACTACCTGTGATGTCGTATTTTCTAAGGCACTGTCTGCTCTAGCTACAAAAAGACCGCAAAACGCATGGACAGGAAACGCTAAAGCAAACCAGACAGCGACTATCGCGACTGCCTGGATCGTTAACCGATGAGCGTGGGCTTGAAGCAATCGGATGAACCGTGACTGTGTCATTTAGGCAATGGCGAGTCAGCTATGTCCCACTTTTCCCAGACAGATGACGGAAGCTATCAGCGTCTAGTTCTCATAGTATGTATGGATTTCCAGGTCACAGACGTTGATTCCGTACTTTTCTAGCTTGTCACCATCGGCAAAAACAGCCAAAAAATCGTAAATACAGCCGCGACTGCTCGGTAGCGTAATAATAGTCCGATCACCGTTGGCTTGAATCGCACTATCGCCTAATACATTTTCTTCCCAATCTGTAGCCATTTGGGGCGAGGCATAGAACCCCAACATATCAACAGAGGTTTCGTTGGTTAGCGTAAAGGTGTGCTCGGTTTCAGCATCGACCTGAGCAATACTGTTGTTGGCAGCCGGGTAGCTCATCTGGGCTAATGCCGGTACAGATAGGCTCGTTACAGCTGTCAACTGACCGGTCAGCACATAGGCTGCCATAGCAGCATTAGGGAAACGGCTTAGACTCATCGTCGTTCAATCGGTATAAAACAACAGCCACGTTAGCTTTGTAGTAAGGTACACCCGCATACCTGCTTTGAGGTCTTGCTTGGCAATTGTTTGTAAAAGCTTCAAATACGTACATTATTGGCCTACAGGGCAATACTTTATGGCATTAACTGTCACAGCTGTTGTGTAATGACTGTCCTGGCTGTTGTGTAATGTTTGATGTGCAATTTTTCGCCACTGGGGAGGCTCACATTGTTTCGCCGTCCATAGACTACAAGCGATCTCTAAATATAAAGTGCCAAAAAATATGTGTTAGTTCAGCTACGCAGAGTTTGTCGAATTGGCCTATGCTCAGGTTTGTCAGATTCTAGCGTCCCCATACTATGGTTTTCCTAATTTATTGCTACTCTGTTATGTGTGGCTAAGTTAGACGCTCAAACTACCAATCTAAGCGCTTGCATAGATGAATTTAGAGACTGGCAAGGCATTCTACTCAAACACTGATTTCGCCATGGCTGCTTTTGATAACGAACTTGTTCAGGTGACTCAACGATCACTCCCCCAGCGGTCACAGCTGCTTAAATTAGGCACGTTTGCTGTAGTTGGCTTACTCACTACTCGGGCTGTAATGGCCCAGACTGAGCCGGGCGCGGCTGAGTTAGTAATTCCTGCTCCTGGTGGCTCACCTGTGGTTCAACCTGCCGTCCCTACACCAGCTCCCCAGGTTGTAGAGCCCGCAACGCAAATTGTGCCATCTTCAATTGAGTCGACGGCGTCTGAATCCACCGACTATGGCACCGTTTTTGTCGAGCCTAGCCCCTCGATTGAGTCTTTACTCGATGGCAATCGCTCGGGTGATGCGGGCGCCCCCCCAGCGGTGGAATTGATTTCACCTGATGACTATGGTGCAGACCAGGTTGACACAACCGATTATGGCGTTGGCGCTACTATGCCGGATGTGGTTATTTCAGAGCGCTCTAGTGGTTGTGAGTATTCTGTAGGTGGTAATAAGATTGCAAACGCGACCTGTAGACAGGTGGAACGTTTAGCAGGTGCGATCGCAAACGGTATTAGTCCCGGCCAGTCTCAAGCAGGCACAGCCGCTTCATTTAGCAATATTCCAGGCATTCAGCTACCGGGGGCAACAACTGCAGCCAGTCGCGACTATTACAACCAGGCGGCGAAACCTATTGTTCAACTGCAGCTTGGCAAAAAATTTATCTTTCCCCTGACGACGCCTGCCTCGCTATCATCTTTGTTTGGCTGGCGGATACATCCTATTTTTGGCGCACGACGATTCCACACAGGTACTGACCTAGCCGCCCCCTTAGGAACGCCTGTAGTAGCCACCCAGTCTGGGCGAGTCACGTTGTCAGAATTTTTAGGTGGCTATGGTCTGACGGTGATGTTACGTCACAACGACGACACACTAGAAAGCCGCTATGCTCACTTATCACGTCTGCTGGTGCAGCCAGGTGAATGGGTTGAGCAAGGAGAAGTGATTGGTTTGGTGGGCAGCACAGGTAATTCTACGGGGCCTCACCTGCACTTTGAACTCCGTCAGCTGACAGCAAACGGCTGGGTTGTGCTCAATCCAGATTCACTGCTTAAGCAAACCCTTGGCACATTAGCCGAAGCTTTAGGTAGCTCTCTGATAGCTCTGGGCAACCCTGAGGTGAAGGCGTTGGATAGCGCAGAGGCTGTCGCCGACCTGCCATTCCGCCCGGCTCAGCCCCACGCTAATTAGTTACACCTTGGTATCTATCGCTCAAAACACAAATACGCTACCGTTGGCTTCAACTGTGAGATTGCTCACATCCGCATTTAAGTCATTGGTGGGTTGAATAATCATAGTTAGGATACCGCTAGCGTCATCCATCGTCAGAGTTGCCTGCAGTAAACCTGTGCCTGTCTGTCGATCTTTCGGAATATCTTCGTAGAAAAAGGTAAGTGTAGTCGGTACATTAAGGCTCTGGAGGGTGACATTAGAAGTCGCCGTCAAGGTACGAGGCTGAGTGTCTCCTAGGGCCTCGTAGGTAATCGCATCTGCTGTTTGATTAACGATACGAATCGTGACTCCTGCTTGGGCAACTGGCACCGTCATCAACGGTGCTTCCAGTTGGGATTGGGCAGATAGGGGAGATTGATAAACCACAAGTGCTGATAGGGTGACAGCCAGTGAAAGGGATGTCCATCGCTTAAGTTTCATTAGGGGGCTCCTAGCTAATACAGTTGGCTCTATAGAAAAATTGTATAAAGCGCTTGTAAGTCTGTACATAGGGGCTGGTCTGTACATTTGACGTACGCTTACAGTTCCAGAAGACAGCCTTAAAACAAATCTCAGCCGTTGACACTGTTTTTAACGAGCAGCAATTTCTTCACAAACGTCATCAAAGCTGTTGCCGGAGTGAATAAACAGCGTAAAACACTCACAGCTTTGTCGCTGGGTTGTTGTGGAGAAAAAATTGGATTAATGAGTTTTTCTACTTACCGCTCTGCGCCCATAGTTTACAGCGGTGGTGATCGCTGCAAGCTTTAGCCAACAACCGCCATTCATAGCAAACTGATCAATAAACTCAGCAGTTTGCCATGAATGGCAACAGAGAAAATACGGAGATGTTATCAAGAAACCACAATAAATCTTTTTTGTATTTACTGATCTTAGGTCTGTTGTCAAAGTCATAGCTTTATGTATTGTACGTACCCATCACTGAGAGTGTGTACAACACATAAGTATTTTGTTGCTTAGAGGTCTCAGTATTTACACGTAAGGGTTCTAGCTGGAGCCCTTGGGACTTCAGAGATTTTTTATAATTCAGAAAAATGAAAGATATCATATCAAGATTATTGTATCTTTTGATACTATGGAAATGTGAGAATACGGTTTTTATAAAGTGAAGAGAAAGCGTAAAACAAAGTTAGAGAGAAAACCTCTAACTTTGTTTTTAATAAGTTGTCTGTTGATTCAGATAACAAATGATTGGCAATTTTTAACCCAGTCGATCCCTTGATACAGAACAGTTCTGTGTTGGGGGTTAGCACATGTCAACGTTTGATTTGAGATAATACGTTTACAAATTGCCGAGTCTATGGACGCCCAGAAAATCTTTTGTCAGAGCTATTGGTATGAATTCCTAAGCTTTTGGAGTTGCTTGGTTGTCTAACAACTGTCGGTACTGATTAGCATTGTTTAGCTTCAAGTACTTTTAGGGTGCTTGGTAGCTAACGTCTGAATCCGAAATCAGCCAGACGGTTGACCGCTGGCTATAGCTTTGCCGGTGACAACTATTGAATAACAACTTATCCAATCCCTCGTAGATAAGGGTCTCACACGTCAGCAGTGCAATTGCAGGTCTAAGCGCTTGAAGTGCCCTGTGTTTAGTTGTGAGATCTAGAGTCATCAGCACCATAGTTTATATGTGAGAGAAATTAAGGCATGGTTTTTACAGACTCTAGGAATCGGTTGCTCACGGTTAAAGTGGAGAACCAAGTATCGGTCTGTAGATTATTTGAAGCTCAGGCGAGAAAGCGACCTGAAGCCTTGGCAATCGAAGACAGGGGACAATGTTGGACCTATCAAGCTCTAAATACCTACGCCAATCAGCTAGCTCATTATTTGCGTGAGCGGAGAGTCGGCCCCAATGTTTTAGTAGGTCTATATCTTGAGCGCTCGTTTGAGATGATTGTTGGAGTATTGGCCATTTTAAAAGCTGGTGGAGCCTATGTCCCTCTTGATCCGAGCTATCCCCGAGAGCGTCTTGACTGGATGTTAAAAGACTCTCAGATTCAGGTTTTACTTACCCAGCAACCCTTGGGTTCAAATCTCCTAGGATGTGCGGCAGATGTTATTTGCTTCAAAACAGATTGGCCCATAGTTACTCAAAAACCCAAGCATAATCTCACCTTGCCAACCGCATCAGATTTGCTAGCTTATGTAATCTATACCTCTGGTTCAACTGGTAAGCCTAAGGGGGTGATGGTTGGGCAGCAGGCTTTGGCAAATTTTGTATCAGCCGCAAATCGAGCCTATGGTGTGGTACCAAGCGATCGCGTTTTACAATTTGCATCCATTAGCTTTGACGCTGCCATCGAAGAAATTTTTCTAACCCTGACCCAAGGTGCAACGCTAGTGCTGCGCACCCAGGCTATGCTAAAGTCGATTCCAGACTTTTTACAGGCTTGTGAAGCTCTACGGATAACTGTTTTAGACCTTCCTACCGCTTTTTGGCATCAGCTGTGTGCCTGTTTAGATACAGTATCCTTAGCCTCAACCGTTAGGCTAACCATTATTGGTGGAGAACGCGCGCTGCTTCAGTGGTTAACTGTTTGGAAGCGATGTGTCAGCCCCCGTGTTTCACTCGTTAACACCTATGGACCGACAGAAACAACTGTGGTTGCAACCTATTGTTATTTAACAGGTTCGGATGCGGCTCAACTCGATGACTTGGATGCGGCCCAACTCGATGACTTGGATGCGGCCCAACTCGACAACGTTGACACAGTTCCCATTGGTCGACCGTTAGCCAATCTTCAAACTCATATTTTAGATCGGGCGATGAAGCTTCTACCCCAGGGGAGTCCAGGGGAGTTATACATCAGTGGCCCTAGTCTGGCGCAAGGCTATCTAAATCGTGCTGACTTGACTGCCAAGAGATTTATTACGCTAGCGACAGATACAGCAGAGATTCGACTCTATAAAACTGGCGATTTAGCTCGCTATCGTGACGATGGCTATCTAGAGTACTTAGGACGCACTGACGATCAGATTAAAATTCGAGGGTTTCGCGTTGAACTACAAGAGATTGAAAATGTCTTGATGCAGCATCCTGCGGTACAAGGTGCTGTCGTTGTAGCTCAAGAGACTAGCCTGGGCCAAAGTCGCTTAGTTGCGTATGTGGCAAACCAGCAGAAGTCTTTTATGGCGCAGAAACAGAGTTGCGATCGCACCAATCAGTCAATTTGCAGTCTGCTAGAACAAGAACAAATCAACCAGTGGCAAGCGATCCACAACGATGATCATCTAAACACAGTGGATACAGCATGGGATAACACCTTTAACATCAGCGGTTGGACTAGCAGCTACACTGGCCAGTTACTCCCTGCTGCTGAAATGCATGAATGGGTCGATAACACGGTTGAGCGCATTCTAAATCTCAGACCAGAAAGCGTTTTAGAGTTAGGGTGTGGAACTGGATTATTACTATTTCAAATAGCACCACACTGTAAACGCTACGTTGGCACAGACATCTCAGACAGTTCCCTAGGCTACGTCAAAAAACAACTTGCCAACCAACAGCTTGCCTCGCAAGTTACCCTCCAGCTTGCTGCTGCTGACAACTTTAAGGATGTTAAACCAGGCTCTTACGATACCGTTATTCTAAACTCTGTTTTACAGTACTTTCCCAATATCGGCTATTTAGTGAATGTCCTAGAGCGAGCCGTTCGGTCAATTAAACCGGGGGGTGCGCTCTTTATCGGCGACGTCAGAAATTACTGTCTACAAGAAGCGTTTGCAACTTCCATAGAACTCTTCAACGCCCCAGATGATCTATCCATTCAAGAACTCAGACAGCGGATTCAAAAAAGAATAAACCAGGAAGAGGAGCTAACGGTTGATCCATCATTTTTTCTGGCGCTGCAAAAACATCTACCCCAAATCAGCCAGGTTCAGATTTTGCTGAAGCAAAGCCGGTTTCACAATGAGCTTACCCAATTTCGATATGATGTTGTTCTGCACGTAGGTTCTACACCCCAGGCGATGCTTGAAACTGTCTGGACAGACTGGTATTTGCAAAATGTCGATCTGGCCAACTTACGGCAGCAGTTAAAACAACCTTCTACAAAAGCATTAGGGTTTCGCAACATCCCTAATGCGAGAGTTTCAAAGTGTATCAAAGTTGCTGACTTACTTAACGCACCCCACCCATGGGAGTATGTTGTTGACTTAAAAACGCATTTACTCAACGACATAGATATCGGTGGAGTAGATCCTGAGGCTCTTAGACAGCTTGCTTGTGAGCTAAACCTTGATGTGATGCTCAGCTGGCCCAGCATAGAAAATAAAGGTGCTTTTAATGCCCTATTTAGACCGCAGCCTGCTATGGCTAACGCTAACCCAGGCAATATCGAGTCTTTGCCAGCCTCTAGACAGTCAACGTCACTTCAGTCCTGGTCTTTCTATGCAAATAACCCGCTCCAGCCCAAAATAGCTCAGACCTTGTCGACCGAGTTGCGAGCCTATGCTGAACAGACATTGCCGAAGTATATGGTGCCCTCAACGTTTGTCATCGTAGAAACGTTTCCTCTCAGTGCTAATGGCAAGATTGACCACAAAGCTCTGCCCATCCCTGACACCTCTCGACCAGAACTCTCGGTTCCGTTTGTTCAGCCTTGTACGTCTCAAGCAGAGAAGTTAGCAGATATTTGGTCAGATGTACTCGATGTTTTCCCCATTGGAATCAACGATAGCTTTTTTGAGCTAGGAGGTGATTCGTTGCGGCTGATGCAGCTCATGACTCAGGTCGAGCGTCTGTTTGAAGTGACTATTTCGTTTGCTGATTTCTTTAAGCAACCGACCATTGCTAACCTAAGTAGTCAGCTATCACATAAAAAGCGTGCTGCCAATGCTACAGAATTTATGTCGGTTGCTCAGCTGCACACAGAAGCACGTTTTACCTTTGAACCGCCATCCTATAGTTGGTCAAGACCTCAACAACATTGGACAAAACCAAAAACAGTCTTATTGACGGGTGCAACTGGTTTTATCGGCAGATTTTTGTTGCAGGAGCTATTGCAAAAAACAGATGCAACGGTTTACTGTCTGGTGCGATCCGCTACCAACGGTCGACAGCAGCTGCAACAGTCGCTACGCAAAAATATACCTAACATCGGCAGTTTTGATCACAGAATTAAACCACTAATCGGTGATTTAACTCTCCCCGAAATGGGATTAACCCAAAGACAATTTGAATACCTGGCGGAAAACGTAGACGTTATCTACCATATCGCTGCCAATGTGAATCTGTTTTATCCTTATGCGGCCTTAAAACCAACAAATATAGTTGGCACGCAATCTGTGTTAACCCTGGCCAGCCAGAGCAAGCTTAAACCCGTTCACTATGTCTCAACGTTAGATGTTTTTGAATCACTAGCAACAACCTGCCCATCTATCATCTATGAAAATGACAGCATTACCCAAGGAATAGGGATTTCAGGAGGCTATGCCCAGAGCAAATGGGTGGCAGAGCAACTGATTACACGGGCTGCAACCGCAGGCATTCCTATCTGTATTTATCGTCCAGGCATGGTCTCTGGCCATACCCAAACAGGACTCTGTAATCCAACAGACTTAATGTGTCGTTTTTTAAGCAGCATTATCCAGCTCAAAAGTGTGCCTAACTTAAATTGGGCGATCGATATGACACCAGTGGATTACGTTAGTCAGGCTATCGTCAATCTCTCACTGCAGCCACAGTCTTTTAACCAGGCGTTTCACCTGGTTAATCCCAATCCCTATCCACTTTCGCGTCTTGTCGATGAACTCAGACACTTAGGGTATGCCGTCGAATATACACCCTATGACCAGTGGCAAAACAGCATACGCAACCATCAGACAGCCCTGAGCCCACTTGCGAAAATCATCACCGAAGTGCTGCCTGGACATTCCCTGACCCGCTTGGAAATGTGGTTGGCGGGCACCCAAATGTTTGACTGTCAAAACACACTACAAAGCCTGAGCCAGACTTCCATCAGCTGTCCACCAATTGATATTCGTCTATTAGAGAAGTATATGGCCAATCTGAACCAACACTTGATGCCCCATCATCAGTGAACATTTGAGCTGATAGTCTTCAAATATGTCTTTTGACATTGTTAATTTCTGTCATGTGTCAACCGATTTTTACCCTATAAGGAGAAAACCCATGCAAACGTTGGAAGTTAAGTATGCTAACTATTCTGATTGGGATCCTCAAAAGTACCTACAGGAATACTATGCAAGTATCATGCCAGATGAACAATATTGTTTAGAGTTTTTAATCGAGTCCCTAAAGCGCAGTGACTCTGTACCGGTTGCTTTAGATTTTGGTAGCGGCCCGATTATTTCTCACATTCTACCGTTAGTGACTAAAGCCAAGGAAATTCATGTATCCGAGTATGTAGAGTCAAATTTGGTCGAACTAAGAAAGTGGTTTTCTGCGGATGAAGCTGCCTACGATTGGCGACCATTTACTCAAGAAATTTTGCGGTTAGAAAATCACCAAACCCCTGATGCCTCAGATGTAGGGCTAAGGGAAACAAAAACCCGTGAAAAAGTCACTTATGTTACACCAGGCGATGTTAGAGACCCCAATCCTCTAGGAGAAGCTAAGCGCAATTTTTATCCGCTGGTGACCGCCCATTATTGTGCAGAGGGTATCAGTCTTAATAAGGACGAGTGGCGTACCTATATGAGGAATATCATGAGTATGGTCAAACCTGGCGGCATGCTAATCACATCAGCCTGTGGTTCTGGTAGCTACTATCGAGTTGGTGAGAGTTGTTTTCCATCTACGGAGCTAAATCCTCAGGATATACTGAGTTGTTTTTTAGACAATGGTTTTGTCAATCTTGATATTCGTGTTAGGGATTTACCCGAGTATTCAGAACAGGGATTTTTCTATACAATTTTTGCATGTGGAGTCAAATCTTCTGATACTTGAGCTTATGTAAAAGATTCAGAGTCTTACAACTAATCCCTATAGGCACTTGAGTTTATCTACCTGCATAATAAGGAAGTGATACCATATTTGGTCAGTACCTATAGTTATCCACTTTTCTTGTTGGGCACTATAGCCGGTATAGCTAAATCGAGTCTTTTCCAGTGGCATTGCAGAAATTGGTAAAGTATCTCGGCTCTATTCTCCCTGTAGTGTTACCTCAGAGACGTTATGGCTGTGGACCAAAAAGAGTGCCAAACATCACGGGGGACGCCTTTGAGCGTTGTGCTGGTCGTTCCCTTTGTGGTGCAAATTTTCTCAGCCGTTGGACTCGTTGGCTATTTGTCCTTTAAAAATAGTCAGATGGCCGTTAACAGTTTAGTTTTACGTCTCGGTGATGAAATTAGCAGCCGTGTTGATCAGCATTTAGATGACTATCTATCGCTGCCCCACGAGCTAGCTGAAGTTACTGTTGACAATCTATATACAGGAGCCATTGACGCCAGGGATTTTGAGGCGGCTGGTCGAACCCTGTGGCAAAAGGCACAAACGTATCCAGATATCAACTTTATTGGCTATTATCTGGAGTCCGGAGAGGGTGTTGGTGCTGGGCGATGGCTTGAGGGCGAAGACGTCACCATCGTAGAACATTCACTTGCCGATGGAAAAGACTACACCTACCGAACTGACGATAGAGGAAATCGTACCGATATATTAGATGCTACTGAATATTATGCTCCTGAGGACCAGTGGTATGTCGACGCTGTCAATGCTGGTAAGCCCACCTGGAGTAGCATTTATACAGCAGACGGGTTTGAAGGCTATGTAGCGGCGGCGGCGGCCTATCCTTTATTTGATCAGCAAGGAGCTCTGTTGGGGGCGCTAAGTATTGATCTGCTTCTGAGTGATATTAGTAATTTTCTAAAAGAATTAGACATTAGCCCTAATGGTAAAGCTTTTTTACTTGAACGTGATGGGCTTCTGATTGGAAATTCTAGTGATGCTAGAACATATCATGTGGTCGATGGGAAGACCCAACGCCTGAGTGCGTTAGAAAGTTCTGACCCGATAATTCGCGCCACTGCCCAGTATCTGAAAACTGAATTTAACGGGTTTGACAATGTCCAAGCCAACCATCAGCTAGAGTTTCGTCTGGACGGTGATCAGCAGTTTGTTCAGGTCGCTCCCTGGCAGGATGAGTACGGATTGGACTGGCTGGTAGTCGTAGTCATTCCAGAGTCTGACTTTATGGGGGTAATTAATGCAAACACCCTTAACACCATCATGCTCTGTCTTATGGCTCTGTTGACTGCAACAGTGTTGGGGATTTTGACATCACGGCGGATTACGACCCCCATTCAGCGATTAAATCTAGCCAGTCAGGCCATTGCCACAGGAGATCTTGGCCAAACGCTCCAGGTGAAAGGAATTCAAGAATTGCGTGGGCTGTCTGCTGCATTTAATCGGATGGCAGAACAAATCAAAGACTCTTTTGAATTGTTAGAAACTAGGGTGGCTGAGCGTACGGTTCAGTTAGCTGACGCCAAAGATGCTGCGGATACGGCTAATCATGCAAAAAGTGAGTTTCTGGCTAATATGAGTCACGAACTCAGAACGCCGCTTAACGGTATTTTAGGTTATGCCCAAA
>ERZ1740070.155-NODE-155-length-49168-cov-15.117952_pt1 | contig 49168 bp, 37 predicted proteins | sample MGYA00581734_ERZ1740070 | MGnify/ENA primary metagenome ERZ1740070 (study PRJEB43018, sample SAMN04849744) | marine metagenome | isolation source: floating plastic debris | place: Pacific Ocean | collected 2008-09-01 | study: EMG produced TPA metagenomics... | reverse complement strand
TATGTGGCTGGTAGGTCGGAGAAAGTTCCGCAAGCTTTGCTTCGATTGGATTGGTCATCTCTGTCGTCCCTGTGCAAAGGCCAGTGGCTGCGCTTGCGCACTAGAGTTGTCTAGAATGGCCTCAATCATATGGGTCCGCTGCCGCCTGTACTGCAGCCTCCGTTGGTGTTGATCTGGTTCGAGGCTGGTCCAACACGGCGTCGGAAATGCCGTATGGCTCTCCAGCCACATTAGCTTTCGCGATTTTTGGTTTTTGCCTGAAGTTACTGCTACATCTTATATTTTTGTCAAAAGTGCGGCCTTTTGAAGTTGCTGTCTAACAGATGTAACAAGTGTGGCAAGAGTGGCGGTCCGCTTACGGAGGCGGATCCACGCTCTTGTGAGGACGTCGAGACAACACGTCCTGACAGCCCTCGCGCATTAACCTGCCCTTAGGAAAATGTTTCGCGCGCGAAACATTAGGGCCGCATCGGACCTATTAAGGGTTTGTTAACGTTGCTGCTGAAACGCAGGCCACGCAGCCCCTGCTGACATCAACCCCAGACGCTCCAATTGCCGGGGACCTTTGTAGCGTTTGGTCTTCCGGGACTTGGACAAAACAACCCCATCCAGAGACCGCTCAAGGTCTTTGTAAAAGCGCCCCGCCATAAAGTGTTCCTGCCGGTCAATGGCTTCGGCAATCCGGGCATTTGCATCCCCGATAAACTTGTAGTGAAGCAAGGCCGTCGTCACATCCGCTGGGGCGAGATGAGAATGGGTGTGGTTGTTCTCGGTGAAGCGAAACTCGGGCGTGACGGTTACCAATGGGGATTTAGTGATGAGAAAATGTCGCCCTGTCATACGCGCCCGAATACCGCCCTGCACCGTTCGATAAGGCGGGCGCACTGATGGAAAGGCCAGATAGTCGTTCTCAAAATAGCAATGGCCCGCAAAACCCTGCGCATGCTCTTGAGCAGAGGTCGCAAAGAGGTCGAGCATGAAGGATGGAAAAGAGCCATAGCCCTTGGCATCTGCAAAAGCGAGAAGGTCTGACAACTCTGCCCCGTCCTCCTGACCCGGGAACACAAAAAGCTCATCCATGTCGACAAAGAACGCCCATTTGCCAAGCGCATGATCCTGCAGCAAACGGTTGATCCAGACCACGCCATGGGCCGCCTGTTTGAAGCTGCCAGGTTGGGAAAAGAGCGACACATCCGGCTGTTCGCTGAGGTAATCAGCCGAGCCATCGGTTGAACCATTGTCGACCAGAAAGAACTGATCCACCCCAAGCCCGCGATAGGCGTCGAGAAACCACGGCAGATACTCCATCGCGTTAAAGAGACAACTGAAGAGTGGCATCGCGCTACGCGCCGCTCCGGAACGCAACCGGACGGGTGCAGGCGGGTCGGTTCTGGAATGTACAGACCGAACGAAATGATGCTCGAAATGTTTGGCCCAGGCAGCACGCTTTTGGTCATGTGCCCGAACGTCGCCTTCAAAACAGAGCCGTATGTCAGTCATGGCCGCCGAGCGTTTCATGGCCGTGGGACGCGCGGCATACCACGCCTCCGCCTCGGCCCTGCGACCCAGAGCCACCAAGACCTGCACAAAAAGCCGGTGATACCAGACATTCTTGGCTCCCCGCTCCTGCGCGTCCGCCAGAAGCACCTCAAGTGCGACTAGGTCGGATGGGCGCGCTGCACGGTTGAAAAGGAAACTGGCATACTGGATCTCGGGCCCCGCATGGGAGACACCACTGTCGCGATAGGCAAGATACGCTTTGCGCGCGCCAGTGGCCCCGGGGATGGTGGTCTCAAGCGTCAGTTTCAGCCGCAGTGCAGGTTCACAACCCTTGTCCTCAATCCGCCGGTAGAGCGTGCGGGCCAGCGCGTAATAGTCTCGATCAAGTGCGGCTAAAGCAGCAATCTCAAGCGCATCAGCGGATTGCGGGGCTACTTTGAGCGGCTCGAAAAACATCTCTTCTACCGCATCGAACTGGTCGAGCTTGTGGGCCACCGTACGCAAGAGATGGTAGACAAGGAACATACCGGACCGGTCCTGCAAAAAGCTCTGTGCCTCGACAAAGCAGCGTTCAAGCTGACCGTCTGCTTCCAGCGCGCCGAAATAGAGATAGGCCAGATAGGCATCGGGGATCCGGTTCGGGCCGCCAGCGTCGTCCACAATTGTGACGATCCCTGCAAAATCGCCGTTGTTATGGAAGACCCCCAAGATCAGGGCAAAGAACCCGACGTGGCCTGGGTGGTCGGCATATAGGCGCCGCACTTCGCGGATGGCCTCTTCAGTACGACCCGCCTCGATCAGCGCAAGCGCCCGCAATTGCTCGCACCAGAGAAGCGAATAGTTCGGATCAATCACCCGTGCGCGGTTCTTGAACTGGTCTCCCTCCTCAAAAGATCCGGTCCAATAGGCATAGCGCGCAAGCGCCTCCCAGACCGGTACCAAGAGTGGATGGCTGAAGGTGTAGCTGTGCACAACCGAGCGCAGAATGCGCGCCGGTTCCTTGCGACCCTGAGCAATCTCATGACAAAGCCAGCGCGCCACCATGCTGGGGCTTTCGGGAAAGCTCGCGATGACGTTGCGGTCAATCCAGGTGATCCAGTTCTGCTGCCAAGTCTCTTCCGCCTGGCCAATGATCTGCAACAGAACCGTTTCGTCCCGGCAAGCCGTGAGGGCAGATTTTGTTTCAGCTGCGTTGGGAGCTGCAAAATCGGGCAAGCCGGACCGCAGGATATGGTTGAGAGTGGGGTCTGTGTGCGGGTCAGCCAGTGGTCAGGGCCACCTAGCCTGCGTATTGGATGGTGACAGCCAGCGGCAGTGTTTCCGGAGCAACCCCAAAAAGGCGTCCAACAAAGTTGGTGGCCTGCGTGGACAGGACCAGTCGCGCGCCAGTGTCTGTCGGAATCTCCCCTTCGGCAGCGAAATCCAGCAGCCGCCCACGCGCCTCGGTGACCTGACTTTCGGCTTCCGGAGCACATGCGAACGTGTTCACAAACGCCACATAACCATCGACATCGTTGATGCGCTGTACGTAGTCCCAAGCTTCCTCGTAATAAGTGCAGTCGTCAAAATGCGGCTCGGGACCGTCATGCGCGCTGACCGAAGAATTGCTCGCGATAACCGCGGCAGAGGCCAAGAGAACTTTGAGTTTGCGTGCTATCCACATGGGATGCCTACTTTTCGATTAAATTGCCGTATATTTTTTAGCGATTAGGCAGCAAATCAGGCAAAAGCAAGACGGACGCAAAGTCACGCAATTATCCGCCTATTCTGTCGTTCCCCAGAAAGGGTGAAAGCGCGTAATCGAGCAGATCTGCCGCCCTGAACGCCTCTTCGACCTCGGACCCATTGCTGATCTTGGCAAAGGGACTGTCAGCCTTGTCTTGCTTTTTGAACTCGCTTGGGCCCGCCACAGTCAGCCGGGGCGCCTCAACCCCAAAGGATTTCAGCACAAAATCGCATTTAGCTAACACTGCGGCCTGTGGCCGATCGATGTCCAGGTCATAGGACAGGATCTGGCGCGGCACACCCGCTTCGAGCGTGTGCCGGTAAAGATTGTTGAACCACTGATCGCGCGACTGCGCCCATTCCATGAACTGCTTGGTGGTGATTGCGATCTTTTCGGCGGTGGTGTCCGAGCTTTGCCAGGCCTCAAGCTGCAGGGCTTTCTGAAACGAGATGAAGCAATCCAGCCGCCGACGCACCAGAAAGATCACGCGCACCTCGTCTTCAGCCATGGCCAGCTTGACCTTTGAGGGATGTAGATGGCCAGGAAATAGCTTGTAGCAGAAGAACTGCGCGCCCCGTTCAGCCGCACTCTGGTGTAAAAGCTTGAGATGCTTTACCGGCTCAGCGTGTACAAGCCGGGCGAGCCCCGGGTCAGTTTCACGCTGGATGTCGTAGCTGATCAGTTCACCAAAGCGTTTGGCTACCTGCGGGTAGGCCTCGAGGCCATAGACCGCATCTTGTGCGAAAACCTCAAAGAAGGTGACCCCCTGGTCGAACCGGCGCAAGCACGAGCCAAAGAAGTTGGTCCCGCTGCGCTCTGTCGAGACAACGATGAGTTCGGGGATACGTTTCACGAGAGTTCGTCCCAAGATACAAGCGGCAACACTGTGACATGCAGGCCGAGCGCTGACCAGAACAGTTGGAGAGGCAAGGCAATCGCTTGCCGATGTTAACCCGGGCCAGAGCCGCCCTTAAGGCTCCCCTCGCTGCTGGGTCCATTTCTTGCAGAACCCCAGAAAGGCCATTTCGGGGTTGCGGGGTTTGGACGTGGCCCAGGCGCGCCATTCGGCTTCGATGACATGCACGTCCCAGCCGGGGGCGGCGGCGCGGGCCATGTCGTAGACATCCGGATCAAGCGGCGGAATGTCGATGGCCTCGGACGGGTCAGCCCCGACAGTGCCACGGCTGCGGGCGATGAGGTGGTCTTTCTCGTCATCGATGCGGATCTGATAGTCCGGCATGTGGTTGTATTCTTCGTCTTCCTTGGCAATGGCCAGCACCAGGCGGCGGAATTCGCGCAAGGTCGATCCTGAGCCGCATTTCTTTTGCAGCACCGCCATCGACACGCGCCATTCCTTCTGCCGACCGCAATGTTTGCGCGCGAGTTCGTAGATGCGCCGTTCGAGCGGTTTGCGGAGGCGGAAATATTCGCGGGAGAGTGTGAGCACCTCTTGCGCGCGGATGGCGTTGAAGACCCAGTCCGAGAGTTTGACCTCCACCTCCTGCATGCGCCCGTCGCGGGTTTCGCGGACAATCTTGGCGCGTTCGATGAGGCCGAAGGTTTCAAATATCTCCTGGCCACCGGTGGTGATGTTGGTCGAAATCCGCGTGCCCGCGAGGCGTTCCATCGCGGCCTTGAGAAGGTTGTAGCCGCGCCCGGTGGTCATGCGGTTGGTGGCTTTGAGCAGATCCGCCGCCTGAAAGCGGATCACCTGCTGGGGTTCCTTGCCGTCATTCATACCTTTGATGAGCGACGAGATGCAGTAGATCAGCACATCGCGGTCATGCACGGTGGCGAGCCCATCGACTGAAGGCTTGATCTCGACCGTCGCGCCATTGTGTTCGTACTTGCGGGGCCGGGTGTCGGGTTTTGTGCTGAGCGAGAAGATCGGATGCTCCATCGAGCCCATGTCACCTTTGGGCGCGGCATCGAGGATGTCACAGACAAAGAAGTCGCCCTGCGGATGGCGGTCGGGCAACAGCGGATAGGCTGCGGGTGGGGTACTCATGAGGGGCAGCTCCTTACGACACTTCACACACACTTCCTTGTAGAACGACACTTCACACACGCCAAGCAAAAAACGACACTTCACACACGGACGTTTCGACACTTCACACACGCCTGGGCGCGAAAATCAGAGTCGCTTCAAAGAGTTATGGCGCGGTTTTCAGCAGCAATGATTCGCGAAAAAGGGAATCACCACTCTACACACGGTGAATCACCACTTTACACACGCAGAATCACCACTTTGCACACGGGGGGTGTTTGCAGGGTTTTGAAATTAAACGGGAAAAGGCATCTCTGGCAGGGCGTAACACGAGTCTAACACATATTAACACGCACAAAGGCGAGGAACGTCCCTGAATACACGACGTCAGATAATGGAAAGACCTGAATTTGCTTAGAAAGATCAAAGACGCTTTTTGAGCGCTGCGTCATATAAAGACGTAGGGTGTGGGACCTTGGCAAGCGTTTCGCGGGCACGCCGTGCTTGCAAAGACTTGGCTGCATCTTCTGGAAAGCACTCTGCAATCTGGGCGATGCCTTTGGCATAGATTGCGGGGTTATGACGGGCTTCCAACCGAGTGCGACCGGTCTGGCCCAGTGTTTCACCCAAGGTCCGGTCGGCATCCACGCGACGGATGAGGTCCTGCATGGCTGGAATTTCCCCCTCTAGCGGGATTTTGAAAACGGTGTCGTCCGGCAAAGACCTGTACCAACCCAGATCCGTGACCACGGCGGCCGCGGCAGCGTTCCAGATGCGCAGCTGACTGCCTGACGCTTCACCCATGGTGGGAAAGCGCAGGTTGAAGACCAGATGGGCCTCTGCCAGTGCGGCATCCAGATCAGGCTCGGGGACAAAGCCGTGCACCTCGACATGGGCGTCCAACCCGAACTGTTCGAGCTTTTCGCTCAGAACCGAGCGGTCCCAGACATTGCCCATGATGTCGAGTTTGAAGTCGATCTCACCTTTGAGGGGGCCAAGCGCCTCCAGCACCTCCCACAGGCGGCGATTGGGGCCGATATGACCAAACTGGACAAGGCGCAGGGGTCCGTCTGTGGCGCGTTTGGCAGAGGGTGCTGTGGCAGACGGGCGGAACGGCAGGTCGAGCTGATAGGCAGGGACGATGCCGGTCTCTTTCACAGCGTCAAACGCGGCCGGTGTGTGGGACAGGACAGCCGCGGCGTGATCCAGGGTCAGGTGGAAACCGGGATAGGTTTCTGACAGCACATTGGCCCCGGACCTGCGGGACAGCACGTCTTGTGCGGCCACCAGCCCGTCTTCCCCGTACCAGCGCAGCATTTCAGCCTCATAGGTTTCGCGCGGGAAACCGGCAAAGCGCATGGCGTCAAAGAGCATTTCCTGAATGGCCAGATCATGCAGGACGATGATCGACGGGATGCGGCGTGCGAGTTGCAGAAAGCCCGCGTGATAGGCCCAGGAATTGCCGATATGGATGAAGATCACATCCGGGCCGTCGCCATGGCCTGACTTGGCGAAATCGCGGGGCAGGGTGTGGTGCGGGTCGATCTTGCGGACGGGGCAGAATTCTTCGGTGGACCGGTCCCAATGGCGGGCGTCGGTCCAGACGGTCAGATCTGTCGCCTCGGCCAGCTCCGGCAGGATGCGGTAGGTGTAATGCGCGATGTCGGTCGTCGCCTCGGGGATGGGCGAGACCCAGTGGACCTTTGGCTTCATGACGCGTCACCCGGCAATGGAGTGGATTTGACCACGCGCAGGAAAGCGTCTTGCGAGCAGGGGATGGATAGGGTCGGCGCGCGACCCGAGCCTGTCATGGTGCCAACGCCGGACTGGTAGAGATGCAGGCGCAGGGTGCCTTGGTCGGCTGTCCCCTCGGGGTCGAGGCGCAGAGCAATCTCCCCTGAAGAGCCGGGCGCAATGGGTGCGGTGATGGGCTGCATCAGGTGCTGGTGGCGCAGATCCCCTGCCCCGTCGATCCATTCGGCAAGGAGGCAGGTGGCGTGTTCTCCGCCCACGGACCACCATTGGGGGGAGCCGTTCTGAACGATGATCCGGGTCAGGCCTGTGCTGGCCTCAACCGATGCCACTGACAGCGTACCGGTCATGCGGGTCGGGTCGCCGTGGTAGAAGCGTTTGGGCAGGCCTTGGGGGGCATTGTTTTTCTGGGCGAGGTAGAAAATGGTTTCGCCGCGTAAGGTGAGGTCGTCGTTGCGCTCTACCAGCAGTTCCGCGATCTTGGGCTCCACTGTCTGATCGTAGACATCCACGGTACGCAGCGAGACGGTCTCGAACCCCGCCGCTTGACCCAGATCTGTTAAGTCTTTCGGCCCATGTTCGCGGTTATGACGGCCGTAGACGCCGCCGGAGGGGACGAAGATGCCGAAGGAATAGGGCGCTGTGCCGTTGAGCATCTTCACGACGCCACGGTGGCTGACCACGTTGGGGGTGGTGAGCAGGAGATGCCCGCCGGGTTTCAGAACGCGGTTGGCCTCAGCAAAGAAGAAATACGGGTCCAATGCGAGGTGTTCGAGGATCTCCATCCCCGTCACCAGATCGAAGCTGTCATCGGCATAGGGCCACGGGTCGCGTTCGGAATTGGCAGCTTCGAGACGGATGTCAAAGCCGGGAAAATCGCCGCTGCGGTGCTGGATGGATTGCCGGTACGGGTTGGGGCCTTCCCAGAGACCCGCCATCTCAATGCCCGGAAACTGGTTGGCGAGAAGCGCTTGAAAGACCAGCGGTGGGAAGACCCCGACGTCGAGGGCGGAGGTGACCGGGATGCTATCGAGCGCGCGCAGCGTCGTCATGTAGCGCGTCCAATGGGTGCCAAGGTAGCTGGCAAGGCCAGTGTCGATCGGCGGTGCGTCGTCGCTCAGAAGGCCCGGGAGTTCGTCAAAGGCGTAGGCCGACAAAACCTCTTCGATATTTGCAAAGGGCAGGCCTTCGGGCGGCTCAGGCGGCGCTATGGCGGCTTTGAGGGCCTCAACAGCCTGTTGCTGGGGCGTCAGCTCTGGTGCGGCGTCTGATGCGTCTGTGGTGGTCTCCTCGGGCGCTTGTGCGCCTTCCTTCACGACCGGTTCGGGATGGATCGGCTGGTCAGACCGACCGACAAGCGTGTCGACCACATGTTCCCACGTGATCTGCATGTCGGTGTAGCGGTTCAGACCCGCCTGCCCCATCGCCTCGGCGCGGGCGGGATCGGACATGACCTCTTCAAACGCCTGACCAAGCTCGGCGGGCTTGGGGGCGGTGATGCGGCCCTCGACGCCGTCGGTGATGAATTCGAGCGGACCACCTGAATCCGTGCAGGTGATCACGGGGCGCGCAGACAGCATCGCTTCCAGCGTGATGTAGCCGTAATCCTCGTCCTGGGGCACAAAGACCACCGCGCGGGCTTCGGCGTAGTGGCGCAGCAATGTCTCATCATCGACCCGGCCCAGCCAGGTGACGCGATTGGCGACGCCCAGTTCCAAAGCGAGCGCGTGCAGATCCTGCTGGTAGCCGGGGTTTTCAGCCACGCCTGCAATTACCAGTGGGATCTTGGACCGGGTCGCGGCCAGCCCGCGCAGGATCAGTTCAAGACGCTTTGATGGGTTGATGCGCCCCGGCGCGAAAAGGTAATCGCCATAGCCCCCCTGCCAGAGCCGTTCGGCGTTGGGCGGCGGGTGGTAGAGCGGGGTGGCCTCAAGGTCGAGATGGGTCTTGAGCCGCTTCGCCACGTTGCCCGAATTGGCATAGATCGTGTGCGGGCTGGCGGTGAAGGCGGCGCGGTCTTCGGCATGGATCAACTGGCGCAGGGCATCGCCATCCGGGTCATGCATGAGGTCGGCATCGCCGGATTCCCACAGGTCATAGGCGGCGCGGTGCTGGTGCAGGATCCAGTAAAGCTTGTTCGGGTGATGCGCGAGCCACGCGGGGAACTTGAGGCCGATGGCCATATCCACCGGCACGCCCTCGAATTCCGACAAGTCATGCATGCGGGCAGCAAGGATGTGGTCAGCCAGCACTTCGCCGGGATACCATTTGAAAGGCAGCGTGATCTCTGTCGCCTCGTGGCCATAAGCGTTGAGAGCTGAGACAAGATTGGCGGCGTGGCGCTCGGCCCCGCCTGACACAAACGGCACCTGCGTGCGAAGAACTCCGATGCGCATCAGTCTTCGTCCACCTTGGGTTTGGTGCCAAGCACGGCCAGATCCTGCGGGCCAAACATCAGAAACGCCAGTTCGTCGTTGAAATCGGGTGTGTCGAGGAATTCTTTGAACCGCTCATGTGGGTTGAGCGCGCGCACCTCAACCGGGTCGAACCCTGCGGTGTCAAAGAGCACGGTGAGCACCTGTTCTGGCATTGGTTTTAGATGCGTGGGGTCGGTGTGAAAAGTTGTGGCACCGACGAGCACGTTGCGGGTGTGGGGGGTCTCGAACAAAAGCACCCCACCCGGGGCGAGCACGCGGCCAGCTTCCCGGGTGATCCAGGCTACGGCATCAAAGGGCAGGTGCTCGACAAGGTGATGGGCGGAGATGAGGGCAAGTGAGTTGTCTTCCATCTCCGCCAGCGCTTTCAGCGCATCGCCCAAGCGCACATCAAGCCCGTCTTCCTTTGCCGCCTCGATCTGAACGGCGTTGGTGTCCACACCGAAAGCGCTGATGCCGGCGCGTTTGAGAAGCCCCAGCCATTCACCGCGCCCGCAGCCGATATCCATCACCGGCTTGCCCCCGGTGCGTAGGACGGCGGCCTCCACATCCGGCAGGTAGATGCGCAGGCGATCCGCAATCTCTTCCACGGACCCGCGATAGCGGTTTTCCAGACGGTGGTAGAAACTGTCCTTGAACGCCTCGAACCCTTCGGAGGACGGCAGGTCGATCCTGGGGGCAGGTGCGCTCTGCGGAGCGCTGTCTGATGCTGCACTTCTCTGCCCCGATATCGCATCCACCCGGCGTGACAGATCCGCAAAGACCCGCGCCATCAACGCGGTTTCCGAATGCAGGGTGTTGAGCAGATGCGCCCGTTCGCTGCGGTGTTCATGGACGACGCTGTCGACCAGCATGTGATGCTGTTCAATGCGCTGTGCGGTGCGGGTGATGTCATCCATGAGACGGGATCCGCGCGGCCCCTGCCCGTCAAGTGCCTGGTTTATATCGCTGATGGTGCGCCCGGTCTCTTCCGAAGCCCTCCAGATCTCGCGGATGTCACGGCCAAAGCGACCCAGTTCGCCTTCAATGTCATCCATGCGCAATTCGGCATGGCCCACACGTTTCTTGGCATCTTTGGCCATGTATTCGGTGCGGCCCAGTTTGAAGATCGCCGAAAAGTAGCGTTCCAGGCGCTTGAGGGGCGTGAGTTTGCGGCGTTTGCGCATGGGCTGAGATCCTGATTGAGCGGGCTGGGTGCGCTGGGTGTTCGTTTTGGAGGTGCCGGTAAGCTTGGCTGTGACCTTCGCCAGGCTCAGCCCTTTGGCGGATGTGCCTTCCTCCGGCGCAGGGTGGGCGCGCGGCATGGCGGGGGCTGCCATCCGGTCGGTCACGGATGGGGTGTGGCGGTTCACCACCGCGCCCGGTTGGGACGGATCGTCAGATGCCATGAATGCGCCCCCTGCCCTCACTTTGCTGTCGGGCGGTTCGTAAAACGCCCGTTTTGATGTGCCTTCGGGTATCCTGCATTGCCGCACAAGCGCAAGTCAGCCGTGGTCAGAGGTCATGTTCCGCCTTGTAAAGCGCCCAGGCTTCTTCGATCAGCACGCCTTGCTGGACACCCCGCGCGCGTGCTTCATTGCCAATTTCCTTAGCAACGTCGGGCATCACCTTGGCATGCACCTGGCCGGTACGCGGACTGGGTTTGCGCCCGCGTTTCTTTTTTGGAGTGCGGTCGACAAAGCCGTGCTTTTCCGCGGCTTCATCAGTTTTTGCGACAGTTTTGGGACTGGTGTCCTTGGGTTTTGATCGCAGCTTTCCTGGGTTCAGCGAGATGCCAAAGGGGTTCTTCTCGGTCATCTTATGCCTCTCCTGCCAGACGCTTGTAGACCTGCATTGCAAACGCGCGGGCATTGTCGCGTGCGCCCTGCATGTTGCCCTGTGCGGGCATCGAATACAGGTCGCCGCCAAATGCAAAAAGGCCCGAGAACGCCGCCCGTTCCATCAGTGGTGGGTCGATGACGTCGACGTCCTGTTCACGCAAGGACAGCTCGATCCCCTTGTGCTGTTTTGACTGAATCGCCTTGGTCATCGTGAAGACAACCGCATGCGGAATGCGCCGGTCGAGCGCCTCTTCTTCCTCGGCAATAAGCTGCAATGCTCGGGCACCAATCGTGGCATCCAGCGTGGTGGCGCGCATCGGCGTGAGCACCAGATCGGCCTGGGAAATGGCGCGAGAAACAAGCCTTGAGGCCACGCCTTCAAGGTCCACGATCACCACCTGCCCGTCGCTATCATGCGTCTTGATAGTGCGCACAATTTCAGCCTCAGAGATGTCGGAGAGTACGGCGATGTTCTGGGGCAGATCGGCCTGATCAGACCACAGGGTCAGCGACCGGTTAGGGTCGCAGTCCAACATGGTGACGGGCACGCCCTGATGTGCCAGTTCAGTACCCAAAAGCACAGCCGTAGTGGATTTTCCGGCCCCGCCCTTGGGGGAGGCCACGACGATTGTAGGCATTGATTTTTCCTGCTCGAATATAGTTATCTGGTATTTTTAATAACCGGATATTATTATTTATTCAATAATTTGTTTTATCCGGTAAATATAAAAATCCGGTAACGTATAAGCTGAACCAGCTTCATTGAAGTGGGCGGCGGATCCGTGGCTTGATTTGTGCTGCGCAGGGACAGAAACATTTCCTTAGGGGAAGGCGGATTGTTGCGCATAAGCCACTCGCGCCGAAAGCGATTTTTACAAAAGCGTTTTAAATCAATGTATTAAAGATATTTCCTATCGGGGTATACAAAACACTGTACAGGGGTATGAGTTTCACTATACGTTTCTCCTTGTTGAATGGGAATCGACCGTTTAGAAGCCTGTTCAGTTGAACCCTGCCGGTGACGTAGGGCGTGGTGTGTTCTTTTTGTGGGCATACCAGCGTCTTTCAGAAAAGCAGGTTGGGACAACAACGATCGTTGATGGGGCCGATCTAATCGGGCACCAAAATTTAAGAGGAAGACAAGCTATGCTCGACCTAAGTACGCTGACAACCGCGCAGCAGGTTTCACTACTTTATATCGGTTACTACGACCGAGCAGGTGAACCAGATGGGGCGACCTTCTGGAACAGCGCAATCGATGCGCCGGATTTTACTGTTTCCAATGCGGCTGATCAGTTTGCGACACAGCCGGAGACACTGGCCGCTTACCCTTTCCTGGGTAGCCCGACCGCAGAAGAAGCTGAATCGTTCATCACGGACGTGTATCAGAACCTTTTCAACCGTGACCCCGATGGTCCCGACAGCCTGACACAAGAGCAGATTGATGCAGGCGAAGTCAGCGGTCTGGAATTCTGGAGCGACGTGCTTTTGGGCGCGATCGCAGGCACCAACGATTTCTCCGTCGGCCAGATCATCCTCGCAATCGCAGGTGGCGCGCAGGGCGACGACCAGGTCACACTCCTCAACAAAGTTAATGTTGGCGTTGCGTGGACAGACGCGGCGGCAGGCCGTGGCTTTGGCGATACACCATTCGCAGACCTGCCCGCAGACGTTCAGGCAAATGCCGCATCGATCATCGCTCCTGTGACAGACGCGCAGGCGACCGTTGAAGCAGCGACTGCAGAGATCGCAGCGATCTTCGCGCCGGCACCGGTCGAAGGTAACACAATCTTCCTCACAAGCTCGACAGACGTGACCGGCATGCCGGGCATCGAATCGAGCGACGATGACGACATGTTCCTGGGCTACATTGCTCAGAACGGTTTCACCGGTGGCGTCTCCAACTCCCTGTCTTCCGCTGATCGCCTTGACGGTATGGGCGGCAACGACACGCTGTTTGCTGAACTGTCCTCTGAATTTGTTGGTGCAACATCCAACGGTGTCACAATCGACGTCCAGCCAAAGCTGACAAGCATTGAGCGCGTTGAGCTTGAGGCCCGTGACATGGGCAACAACGGTGTCATTGTTAACCAGAGTGTCGATATCGACATCAGCGGTGACAACCAGCAGGGCGGCGACCTTAATCAAGGAGACGACAACGACTCCTTCGAAGGCGAGCAGTTCAACGAATTCAACGAAGGTATCTTCGAAGACGGTGCCTTTGACATCGACCAGACGGCAGACATTCCTGACGCTGTATTTACACCAATTGCAACGTTTGATGGCAAGGATGCGTTCGGGATCAACGAAATTGGTTCTGTTGACTCCGATGGCGACCTGCTGATCGAAAACCTCAACACATTGGTAAATGAAGATGACGCAGTTGGCCGCAAGACAGCCGACATGACCATCCTCATGGACCACACAGACAACTTCAACAGCGATGGCGATGCGTCTGACCTGGTTGTTTACTTCGACGAAAACTACCTGCTGGCCAATGACCCTGTTCAGGCTGGTGCGCAGTTGACCATCGAGCTGATGGACCTCGACGAAACCACCATTGGTGGCAACCCGCTGGAAGACAACCCGTTTGGCCTGATCACCTTCAACTTCGGTGATGAGCTGAAGACACTGGACTACGGCACGAACTCCAACACCTACGCGGAGCTTCTGGCTGACATCCAAGCGGCGATCGATCTGGCTGCTCAGACAGACCCAGACTTCTCGCAGCTGAGCGCGTCCTTCGGTCCGATCTTCACAGTTCGCGACACAGACGACGATCCAAACCCTGCACGTCCACCGCTCGATGGTACAACCATCGTGATCACCAACTCCGGTCCAGAGATCCTGGAAGCGGTTGAGATGCGCGCAACAGGTTCGCAGCCTGCTGGTAAAGACTTCCACACTGGCTTTGACAACGAAGCGCCGGAAGAAGAAAACTTCAAAATCGAAGTTGACATCGACCTGCACAAAGTTGGCCGTGGCGGTGAAGGCGGTAACCTCATCGTTGGTGGTAAAGACCAGGGCGATCTCGGCAAAGGCATCCACGTCTTTAACGTCGATGTTCTCGGCGCTGGCGAAGATGATCCGAACGGTGCCCCAAGCAAGCCATCGAACCTTGGCGTTCTGACATCGACCAATGGTGACCTGCAGACAGTCAACATCGAAACACATGCTGATTTCGTCAATGGCGACACATTTGCCAGCCTGACAATCCGCGAAGGTTTCGGCGACAACGAAGACCTGATGATGGTCAACGCCAATGACTTCCTTGGTGACCTGACACTGGGCAACGTTGACGCGGTCGAAGACCTCGACACCCTGACAGCTCTTGGTGGCGGTGACATCACGTTCTTCGGCGAATTGACCGGCAATGAAACAGATCAAGACTATGTCTATCTGACAGGTGCTGGTGAAGATGCTGTCAGCGTGCTCGTCTTGGGTGACTCGCTCGACTACGCAAATTCCAGCCTTGAAATCAAAACTGGCGACGGTGGCGACTCGATCAACGTTGATTTTGCAATTGCAAGCAGCGCAACGGATGCGACCAACGAGCAGTTGAACCAGGCTGTTCTGGACAATGTCGACATCAACGGTGAAGCTGGCGACGACGTCATCAATGTTGATGGTATCGGCAATGCCAATATCGACGGTGGCTCGGGCGACGACATCATCTACACGGATGGCGACGCGAACGAGGGCGTGAACGCAATTTGGGCCTTCAACTTCGACAACGCACGTGTCGATGATCAGGACCCAACGCAGCCGAATATCGATATCGCACCAGAAGATCTGCCAGGTGTTGAAACATCGCTGGCCTATCTCGACGGCGCGTCCGTAACAGTGACCTTGTCCGGCGCTGGTATCGGTTCCCTCGGTGCTGGTGGCGGCGTCATGGCGCTGCCTCTTGAGGGTGCAGTTGACGGCGATGATGGCTACGAAAGCACTGTCATTATCACTGATCTGATCAATGGTAACGATTACTATGGTGACCAGCGTGACGTGAACGCGGCCATCATCAAAGCCATCGAAGAAGATCCGGTTCTGGATGCCCTGCTGAGTGTCAGCATTGCAGCCAACAACACGCTTGTGATCGCATCCAAGACCTCCGGCAACTTTGCCGCCGAAGACATCCGGATCGATATCGAGCATGGCACTGCAACAGACAGCTCTTACGCAAATGCGGTTCTGGCTGAAGCCCGTTCCGAGTTCAGCGACTCGAGCCTCACCCTGACCGATCTGTGGGGGACAACGACCTTCACGTCGGCAGCGTCGTACCAGACCGATGATGGTGATGCGCCAGGTGCTTTGTTCAGCGACAGTGTTGCAACCAACGCATGGTATGATGGTCTGAGCGTCCCAGGTGACACGATCCTGACAAACTCGGCCAACGACAACCTGCATACAGTTGGTGCAGCAAGTGCCAGTGAAACCGACAACGTCATCAATGGCGGTACCGGTGACGACATCATCGTTATGTCCACCGATGCCTTCGCTGATACAACGCCGGACTTCACCGATGGTGGCAACAACGCCATGATCAACGGTGCGAGCAACGAAACCATCGAAATGGATGGCATGTTTGGCGATGACACTGTGATGAACTTCACAACAGCCAACTCGCAGCAAATCCTGATCGGTGAGCCAATTCCGCAGGAAGTCGGTGTGGTTTCGGAAGCACTTGCAGGTGCGGACGGTTCCGATGCGGTTGCAGCTCAGTTGATCCTGGATGTGGATGTGCTGGTCAACCAGACTGGTGATACGACTGTTACGATCTTCGATCAGACAGTTGTTATTCCGGCAGGTACAGACGAGACAGGTGTTACAACTGCTCTCACTGGTCTGACGTATGCAGGTGGCTTTGTTGCTGCGGTTGATGCAGTGGACTCGAGCCTGGTGGTCTTCACCAACCCTGATGACAGCCTCACCGAAGGTGTGAACCCGGCACTTGCGTTCTCGCAACCTGCCATTCTGCCGACATTTGTCACGCAGACACCGGCAGTTGCGGCTCAGACCGTGGATCCAGCGACCTTCACAATCTCGTTCGCGGACGAAGATGCGGGCGATGTCACAACAGACGCCTCCATCACCATCCTGGGTACGACCTTCACGGTGGTTGACGGTGACCTTGGTCAGGATATCGCGGATACGGTTGAAGCAGGTGGCCCGATCACAGTTGGCACTGGTCAGACATGGACACCAGACGCGTCGGCTGGCGACGGTACCGTAACGTTCACGTTCGCAGACACTGTGGACACGAACAATGCGGGTGAACTGCCAGACTTTACCGACACGGCTGCGTTCGACTTCGGTATCGAAGGTGTGGCAGACATCGTGGTTGACGTGATCGCTGATGGACTGGACTTCCTGGACTTCACTTCGTACCTCACGAGCCTGGAAGACCTGTCGGTCAACAACTCGTCTGCACCAGACAGCGATGTGTCCAACACGTTCATTCCTGTCACTCTGGACTTCGATCTGCTTGATGTGCAGGCGAACGAAGTCTCTGTTGTCACCTTCGACAACACAGATGACAGCAACGAGACCTTCGCAGGTCTGTCTGAGAGCGTGGTGGAGCAACTGTTCAACAACGGTGGCAGCTTCACAGGCTTTGGTGATGACCAGAACTACGGTAGCCTTGCAGCGAGCGCGGCGAATGCCGATGACGAGTATGCAGAGCCAGCTGATGGTACTGATCCGCTCGTTGCCGGTGCAGCCAAGTCGATCGTCATGATCGAGAACGCTGATAACCTGGGTGAGTACAAAGTGTTCGAACTGTCCTGGAATGGCGACGCATCGAACGACTCTGACACCACTCTGGACGGTGTTGTTGATGCAACGCTGATCGGTTCGCTGGACTTCGGCACGTCGCTTGACGGCCTGGACGAAGTGAACCTGGTTGGTTCTTCAGACTACGATCTGCTGAACACCGTGGGTATCCAGAACTACGTATAAGTGGTTTTGATCGGACCCCTCTGGGTCTGGTAGAGACAGCGAAAGCCCCCGACATGTTCGGGGGCTTTCTTTTTTTGCGCAGGGTTTCGCCGGCGGTTCTGCTTGCTCAGACTGTCTTTTCGGTCAATCACTGGCGCACGCGCACGGCTAATGAACATAGGAGATAAAAGAGATGTCCGAGACCGGTTCAGCGAGTATGACGATGGCATTCGCCAGCCCCGTATTGCGGTTCCAGATACCAAATTCCGAAGCGCTTAACGCAACACTGGTGGAAGAGTCGCTTGCGATGCGGGAACAGTCGGCTGGTATGAAACGCTCAAACCGTCAGGGCTGGCATTCGGACACAGATTTGATGGAACGTACAGAGCCAGGCCTGTCTAAGCTGGCAAGTATTATTCGTAATTGTACCAATTCTGCGTCCAAGGCGATCGCACCTCAGTTTGATGCGTCAAAACATAAGTTTGTTGCAAGTGGTTGGATCAATATCAATCCGCAGCACGGATACAACGTCCCGCACAGACATATAGGCGCTGGGTGGTCGGGGTGTTATTATGTGACAGTGCCTAAGGCAGACGAAGGCCCGTCGGGCAGTATTGAATTCGTCTCACCAGTGGTGGTTCCGCGGGAACTGAAAGTTTTCAATGCCACATGTTACAAAGACAATCTGACCATGAAACCCAAAGCGGGTGATTTGCTGATGTTCCCATCCTACCTAATGCACTGGGTGTACCCAAACGAGATAGACGAAGAGCGTATTACAATCGCGTTCAATGCAAACTACGTCCCGAACAAACCAGAATAAGCTTTCGTTTTGCACGTTGCCGTAGGCTTCCCTAAGAAGAGCCCGGCACAAAACGTTCTATTGAGGAAGACATCACAAAATGACCAAAGTGAACATCGACGGTAAAGAATACGACTCTGAAAAGCTGTCCGAAGAGGCGCGCAACCATATTCTGAACATCCAGTTTTGCGAGAAGCGGATGAAAGACCTTCAGCGCGAGATTGCAATGGCTCAGACGGCGCGCAACGCCTATGCTGCCGCTTTGAAAGGCGCATTGCCCAAAGACGCCTGACAGGTTTGGGCAATGGTTTGCAAACTGCTGCCCAACATACGGTTTTTTCATCACTTGTCGGTAGGTGAGGGGGTTGGGTGCAATTGCATCAACCCCTTGTCTGGTGTATGTATTTTGCCAATTAAACGGTGTCCTGAGTAGGCAGGGATGGACATCGATCCGCATTGAGCCGAAAGGACGTTCGCTCTCATGAAAGCCACGTCACCCCTTGAGCAAGCATATGGACGGTTCAAGGCGATCATCTTCGCCACGGTAGTCTTCAGCTTCTTCTCGAATTTGCTGATGTTTGTCGGCCCGCTTTACATGTTGCAGGTTTATGACCGCGTCTTGGCGAGCCGGAACGAGAACACGCTTCTGATGATCTCGGGCATCGCGGTGGCGCTTTTGGTCACTTACGGGTTTCTGGAGTTTATCCGGTCCAAGATGCTGGTGCGCGCGGGTCTGCAATTTGACGACATGTTGGCCAACCCGGCCTTTAATCGCGTAGTGCGTAAACAGCTGCTGGCGCCCAATTCGGGCGCGCATGCCACGTTGCAGGATGTGGACCGAGTCAGGGAATTCCTGACAGGGCAGGGGATCCTGTCGTTCTTTGACGCGCCGTGGGTGCCGTTGTTCCTTGGCCTGTGTTTCCTGTTCCATCCGTGGTTGGGCTATGTCGCCACCGCTGGCGCGATTGTGATCTTCATCCTGGCGCTGACCAATGAATTCGCGACACGTGGCCTGTTGCAGGAAGCTGGCAATGCCAACATGGGTGCGGCGCATTTCGTCAACACCACTGTGCAGAACGCCGAGGTGATCCGCGCTCTTGGTATGGAAAAGCCGCTCACCAAGCGCTGGCTCGACAAGCACGAAGATGTGCTGGATGCCCAGGCCAAGGCGTCGGGCCGTGCGGGCGCTGTGATGGCCTCGACCAAGTTTGTGCGCATGTCGCTGCAGATCGCCATTCTGGGCACAGGTGCGTATCTGGCGATCCAGCAGCAGATCTCACCAGGTATCATGATCGCGGCTTCTATTGTCATGGGCCGCGCGCTTGCCCCTGTTGAACAGGCTGTCGGCCAATGGAAGCAGTTTGTCGCGGCGCGCCAGGCCCACAAACGTTTGATGGAGATCTTCGATGCACTCGAAGACGAAGAAGATCGGATGGAGCTTCCGGCGCCCAAGGGCAATCTTGTGGTCCAAAACCTGATTGCAACAGCGCCTGGCTCCAAAGCGCCAATCCTCAAGGGTATTTCGTTTCAAGTCCCTCAGGGTGAAGTTCTGGCAGTCATCGGGCCAAGCGGGTCTGGTAAGTCCACGCTGGTGCGTCATCTGGTTGGAGCGATGCAGCCGCAATCCGGGGCTGTGCGCCTTGAAGGGACGGAACTGCATCACTGGGATGCGGGGCAGCTTGGCCGCTATATGGGGTACATGCCACAGGACGTAAAGCTGTTCCGAGGATCGGTCTCTGAAAACATTTCGCGCTTTCTTGATGGTGTTGGCGACAGCGAAATCGTTGCCGCCGCAACGCTGTCTGGTGCGCATGAGATGATCACGACTTTGGCCGAAGGCTATGACACCGATGTTGGCGATGGTGGCAACGGTTTGTCCGGTGGTCAGCGTCAGCGTGTGGGTTTGGCACGTGCCGTGTTCCGGGAGCCCAGCCTGATCGTTCTGGATGAGCCCAATTCGAACCTTGATGCACATGGCGAACAGGCGTTGGCCAACTGCATTCAGGAAATGAAGAAACGTGGCAAAACCATCGTGTTGGTCACACACAAGGCCAACCTTCTGGCGATGTCGGACAAGGCGCTGATGCTGGTGAATGGCCAGATTGAAAAGTTTGGACCGACCCGCGAGATCTTTGCCCAAGCCCAGCAACAGGCCGCAGCGCAACAGCAGGCCCAGCAGAAAAAGCCGAACGTCCCAGCGGACGGGGCGGCTCCCGCTGTTGTGAACATGTCGGACAAGCCACGGGCCTGATCCGACCCTAGATACAAGACGACCGCTCTTGAGGAGCCGAGACGCACATGGCTAAAAAACCGAGCCCGAAACCTGTCGCCCTTGCAGGCTATTTTTTGATCTTTATGACCTTCGGTGTTCTGGGAAGCTGGGCCGCTGTGGCCAAGCTTGACAGTGCCGTGGTGGCGCCAGCGACGATCTCGCTCGAAGGCAACCGTCGGGTGGTACAGCACTTTGAAGGCGGCATCGTAGAAGAAATCCTGATCACTGAAGCGGATGTTGTAGAGCAAGGTCAGGTCGTTGTACGGTTGAGCGCTGTGGAAGCCCGATCGAATCTTGAGGTGTTCTCAACCCGTCTTGATGTTGCCCGGCTAGTCGAAGCCCGGCTGCTCACCGAACGGGCGACGGATGACAGCATTGTCTTCCCGCAGGATGTGATCGACAAGGGGACCCCAGCGGTTATGGCTGTGGTGGCCGACCAAAGGGATTTGTTTGAAGACCGCAAATCAATCCTGAAATCGCAGGCAGACATCCTGTCAGCGCGCGTCGATCAGATCAAAGTCCAGATCGAAGGCTTGGAATTGCAGCGGTCTGCATTTGAACGTCGGATTGCCAATTACACCGAGATGCTCGAACGGATGCGGGATGGTGCAGATGGTGGTCTCATTCAGCGTAACGTGCTGAGCCAGCGGGAAGACGAACTGATCGAGATCGAAGCCAATCTGGGTCAGGTGATCTCGGACATTGCGCAGGCGCAGGCCAGCATCGGTGAGACCGAATTGCAGGTGCTGCAACTCACCCAGGAATACCGCGAGCGCGCGAATACAGAGCTGGAGCAAATCCGGGCCGAGATCAGCGAATTGCAAGAACGTCGCAAAGTGGCGCAGGACATTCTCGACCGGACAGAGATCCGCGCGCCGGGTTCGGGCACAATCCAGAACCTCAAAGTGCATACGGTCGGATCGGTAATCCGCCCGGGCGAAGTGCTCATGGAGCTTGTGCCGGAAGATGAGGAACTGATCATCAACGCACGTGTGTCGCCCATCGATAAGGACAACGTGGCACCAGGCTTGTCCACCGAGGTGCGTTTTACCGCGTTCAAAACCAAGCTAACCCCGATCATGCTTGGATCAGTTGAGACGGTGTCAGGCGATGTCATCACACCGGACAACGCGAATGAGCAGCCCTACTTTTTGGCGCGCATCACGGTTGATGAGAATGACATTCCGGAAGAGATCTCAGGTCGTTTGACAGCAGGTATGCCAGCAGATGTGATCATCACAACGGGTGAGCGTACCGTGGCAAACTTCATCGTCTCACCGCTGATGGATGCCGTACGGAAAAGCATGATTGAGGAATAAACGACAGAGCGCAGGGAAGCCTGCGCATAAGCAAGACACAAAAAAACCGGCGTACTGACATCAGGCGCCGGTTTTTTTAATGTCAGATAAGTTTCTCTTGATCAGGCGATCATATCAAACTGCTGGAAATCAGACGCCAGACCCACGAGCGAGATGATCATCCCGTCCGACGTTTCCCAATACATGTATTCGACCTCGCCGCTGCTAATGGCGGTGCGGTCGACCATGATGATCTCATTGGCCAGTTCGATCACGCCAAATTCGCCATCCTTGGCTTGCAGGTAATCCAGAAGGCGCTGCGCTAACGCGTCGAATTCGCGGAAGTTTGTCGTTGTCGTGCGCTCTTCGGTCGTCGTGTCGATCAGATCGAACAAGGCAAAGGCATCCGTGTCTGACATATCAAAGCTGGACCGGACCGTGGTCTGACCAAGCAGGAATTCTTCCATCTCGGGCTGCCAGGTCTGGACAATCTGCGACAACGTCAGGGCAGAGCCGTCATCCACCATTTCTGATGCCAGGATGTCTTCTGCTGCTTCTTGCGTCGGCGCGACCTCTTCAGGGGTGGCGACAACAGCTTGTTCGACGGCAGCATCGGCTTCGAGATCTTTCTTGCGGACCGCTTGGACATTTGCCGCTTTGGCAGAGGGTACGCCTGCATCGGCCGTGGACCCGTGTTCCATCAGATGGGCCAGATCCTGCTGCAGTTGTGACCCTTCGATTTCAGCGGTGGGCGCTGCGGCCAATTCGGTATCGAGCGACAGGTCAATGCCAAGGAAATCGGCCAGCATTGCAAGAAGGGCCGACCCATCCTCGTCCGCAGGGATATCTAGTTCAGCGATGCGCTGCGCCTCTGCACCATACTCGGAGAAGCCCAGTTCCTTAAGGCTTTCAAGCACCTTGCGCTGATTGTCGAGCAGCACCGTTTCGGACATGAAACCCATAGCGATGGCAATGGTGCTGAGGCCCATCGTGAAGGCATTATTCTGTACCGTCAGACCTTGCTGCTGAAGTATCGCCTCGCGCATCTGGCCATGGCCGTCGGGAGCGTCGTGATCGGTTTCGGCGGGCACATCCTTAAGCAAGGTGGCGACATCAATCGTGTCGTCTTCAAATAGAAGATCAATGTCAGCGTCTTCCGTGCTGTCGACTGCGAACATACCGTCGAAATTCAGAAGCGCATCGTCATCCAGTGCCTGCTCTTCCGGGGCGAGCAACACCAATTCTTCTGACGCAAGGAACAGAGTCCAAATCAGGGCGGCTAGCATTGCTGACGGGTGAAGGCGAACCTTGCCACCCCGTTCAAGACGGATGACACGGTGTTCTGCTTCGTCTTCGGTGCCGCGTGCGGGCAGGGCCTGGTTGGTGAAATCGGCGATCAATTCATTAAAGTCCGCGCCGCGCAGGGGGCGCAGGACATTAGGGCTGTCCAGCAGGTAATACCCATCGATCCGACACAGGTGGATGAAGACCTCGCCGTTTGCGTGGCAGAACACAAACCACGGATCGCCTTCGTCACTTACACCGCGATCTGTTTCGACTGCGACATTGGCCCCTGACAAAAGCTGACGCACGCGGAACAGATCGGCCAGTTCCTGATTGCTCCAGTCTTTTTTGGGGTCTGGGAACAGACTGGTTAGATCGCTTGGTTGGGGCAGATTGCCAAGGCTTGTGCCCCCGTCCTCATTTGTGCGGAAGGACAGCGTTTGGTTTTCGTCTGTCAGAAAGCCCTGTTCAGACGGCCCGCCATCTTTGTTCCGAAAGGTGAGGATTTTCGCCATAGGAGGATCGTTCCGATCAGTCTCAAGTCGTCTTGTAGTCTACTGCCGATCAGCAGGTCGATCCAGTGAAGATACCAGCCAGTGGCGTGATACCATGTATCTGAACACCGGATTGCGGTGTCCAGATCACATGTTAGCTTGCTACGTCTTCGAACAGGATCTGGTATGTCAGTGGTTCGTAATACCGCAGCAGTTCACGCACAAAGCTGCGCGGCTCTTGTCCAAGGGCCACAGCCCATTCGGCATAGCGGTGCGCTGGGATCTTGCCGCGACCGTTCTCCAACTGGGAAATGAAGGTGTAGTAATCTAGCGACAGGCGGTCTGCGAGATCACGCTGCGACAGGCCTTCCGCCTCACGCAGGGACTTCAGCCACAGACCCAATGTTGCCCGGTGTTCCTTGGCTTCTTCTGGTGTCGATTTGTGCAGCTCAGCAAGCATGGCTTTACTCTCAATTGGCAGCGTCGGGGTCACAATCCTGCCGAGTGAAGACAGGGTGTTCAGTGATCCACTATATAGCAGGTTTTCAGCTATGGCAAACATCGTCAGGCGAACGTGAGCAATTGTGAGGGAAAAACAGAATTATGAGACAGATTCAGCGCATGAGATGTGTTGAGAGCCTGCTTCCGGTGAAAGTTTAAGCGTTTTCCACACGGCAATTCTGCACGCGACACGGGTGTTTGCGATTCGAATACATCTGATTTGTGACGCTCATGGCCTCGGAGAAAGGCCCAAAATTGCGTCTGCACGGGCTGTGGTCGTGTTCATGAACCCCTCCAATGCACCGCGTAGTGCCGCGCGGTCCGGCCCGGTCAGCTTGCGTGGGATTGGTGCATCAAAGCGTGCAAAGACTTGCGCGCCCCGGCCATTTGGATAGGGCAAAAGCAACCTGTCCCAACTGTTAAACCGATGCCCGCGGGTGGTGGAAAACGCATAGGCAAAGACCGGCGCACCCATCCGGCTGGCCCAGTCCAAGGGGGCGTCTTGCAGTTTATGTGCGGGTCCGACCGGGCCGTCGCCCGTCATCACGATGCTGATGCCTTGGTGGAACCGTTTCATCACCGCGCGTGAGGCCACCAGATTTGACCTGGTGGCGGACATCTCGAACGGGGTCAGTCCTTCGTAGCGCTGCATCACACCCGAGACACGCCCCAGCGGTGACCGGTGATGCAGGCTTGTGACCGGGGCGTGGTCTGACGGCCAGTGCGGGGCACCCATCGCCATGCGACTGTGCCACATCATCAGCAGGATCGGCCCTTCTGATAGGGCATCCTTCATGTCATCAAGGCCCTCGATCTGCCAATCCGTGGTGCGATTGCACAGTGCCAGATATCGGCTGAGCAGCCCGCCAATTGCCCCTGACAGCCATTTTGATTTTTCGATCCGTCTGCGCAGGGACACGCGGCACCTATTCTCATTTTGACCAGGCGCTTGTTTCATCAGTTCGGCGCATGATGGCAAGCGCCGATGACGGGGGCTGACCTTCTGATCAATTCACGTTAGAGGCGGAGGCAAGACCCAGATGGAACCCTGCATGGCCCAGCCGAAACCTCCCAAAGAGCCAAAAGAAAAGCGGCCCATGTTCACGGAACTGGACCGCAACAACATCAAATGGTTCTGGGACAACTACCTGAAATCAAAGTCGCCCTGGCTTTTGGTGGTGCTGGGGATGATCACCATTCAGGGGCTTGTCTATCAGCAGTTTTTGGCGCTGACCGAAGACGGGCTCAGGGTCATTTTCGACAGCGGCGCGATGTCTGATCTGGTGCGGGTCTGTGCCATTGTCTTTGGTCTTTTCACCACCCGTGCGATCATCTCATATTTGATCCCGCGCCTGTCGGTGCGGCTGGCCAGTGATGCAGTGATGAAGCTGCGGCGCGATTTGATCGACTATCTGATGACCCTTGATCTGGCATTCTTTGAGCGCACGCAATCGGGTGAGATCATTCTGCGGCTTGTGAACCAAGCGCAAGGCCTCAGCCAGTTTGTAGGGCAGGCCACTGTCAACGCGGTGCGAGATGCGGCGACGGTGATCATCGTGTCGGGATATCTCATTTACAAATCCCCGATCCTGTTTTTGTCAGCGGCGATTGTGTTGCCAACGATCCTTATCCTGCTGCAGCACGTATCCGCCAAGATCAAAGCTATCCAAGCCACGGCGGAAAACGCGCTTGGCGGTTACATGACCGGCATCGACGAGATGTCATCCGGCATGCGCACCGTGAAAATCGCAGGGCAAGAGCCGATTGAACGCGACCGTCTGGTAACGTCGACCAAGAACATCCGCAGTCTGTCGATCCGCCTGCAATCGGCCCAGGCGCTGGTCCTGCCGGCGATCGATATGATGGCAGCCGTGGCCTATGTGCTGGTAATCGGCGGCGGCGGCTACATGGTGCTGTCAGGCGATTTCGGTCTCGATGGGGCAGGGATCATCGCCTACCTGTTGGGGCTGGTGCTGGTGTTCGATCCGGCGCGGTCGCTGGCGGCGTTCTTTGCGAAATTGCAGGCGAACCTGATCATTCTTGACGGTGTGCGCAGCCTTTATCGTGAGACGCCAACGATCTTTGACAAGGATGGCGCGCATGACGCGTTCGATACCTCCGCGGATATCACGTTGGACAACGTTGCGTTCGGCTACGACCCGAAAGAGCCTTTGTTTGACGGTCTGAACATGTCCTTTCCAGGTGGCAAGGTCAGCGCCATCGTGGGGGCTACCGGGTCGGGCAAGACCACGGTGCTGAGCCTTTTGACCCGGCTTTACGATGTGACCGGTGGACAGGTGCGGATTGGCGATGTGCCGATCACCGATCTTAAGATCAAGGCGTGGCGGTCGTCGTTCTCGGTGGTGGCGCAGGACATCGTGATCTTCAACAGCTCCATCGCCGACAACATCCGCTATGTCCGCCCCGATGCGACAGATGACGAGGTGCGCGCGGCGGCTGAGGCGGCCGAGATTGCCGACCTCATGGACCGTCGCGGTGACACGCCCGTTGGCCCCAAGGGTAGCCAGCTGTCAGGGGGACAGAAACAGCGTATCGCCATCGCGCGGGCGTTCCTGCGCGCCTCGCCAATCCTTTTGCTGGACGAAGCCACCTCGGCTCTGGATCAGAAGACCGAGGACAAGGTGAAAACCGCGCTCAACCGTCTGTCAAAAGACAAAACCACCCTGATCGTGGCGCACCGACTGTCCGCCATCACCCATGCCGACTGGATCTATGTGATGGATGCCGGACGGGTGGTCGAGCAGGGCAGCCATGTCGATCTAATGGCCAAGGGCGGGCTTTATGCGGGCATGTATGGCGCGCAGAAGAAGAGCTATAACTGACGGTTAAGGATCGCGCGGCTTGAGCTCTGGCCCGCCGTCGCGATCGAGAAACAGCATCACGTTCATCTGGACCATATCGGTGTCGGCAAACAGCTCCATCCGGGCCTGTGGCGCGCTGAGTTGATCCAGAAACAGCGACACAGGCACAGGCAGGCCAGCCCAGTCGGGCATCACACCTTCCCAACCTGAACTGCCCGTGCTGGTCATACGGATAGGGCTGGTGAGCGGTTCCGGCAGGTAGAGCATCACGTGATCTGCTGCCGGCACCACGCGCAAGGGCCGGGTGTCATTGTCCATGCCAAAGGGTTGTTCGCGGCCCATGAAATTCACGGTGCCTTGTGCATCTGACACGGCGTAGATGAACGCTTCGGGTGGTGCATCGAATGTGCCGCTGACCAGACGCCGGATGTCGATATAGCCGCTGAGGCCCGCATAGAAGGCCAGACACCGGTCCCCTTCGCAGAAATCTGTCACTTCGATCCCGCATTGATTGGCCGCGATCCCGCCGATCACGGCGTCAGAGGTGGCGGTGGTGAAAACATTCAGACTGCCCAGATCAGTCAGGTCCCCCGAACAGGCTGCGTGGCTTAGGGTTGGCGTCAGCGCAAGCATTGCGATCAAAGCGAGATGTTTCATCAGGAGGCCTTTGCCAAAAGCTGTTCCGCGCGTGTGAGATCGCGGGGCAGGGTGATTTTGAAGTTGTCTTCATCGCCGTCGACCACCCGCACCGTCAGCCCTGCTTCACGAGCGACAGCGACATCATCTGTGGCGTCGGTGGTGAGGTTTTGGTGAGCCTTGAAGATGGCATCATAGCGAAACGCCTGCGGGGTTTGTGCGCGCCACAGACCATCGCGTGGCACTGGGGCCGTGGCGTGAGGACCATCGGTTTGCCAAAGTGCGTCGACCACCGGCAGAGCGGCAAAGGCCCCGTCTGCTGTGTCGAGCGCTGCAATCACCCGGTCGATCAGGTCGATTGAACAAAAGGGCCGCGCGGCGTCGTGGATGAGGACGTTTGTGGGAGTGTCCAGTGCCTTAAGCCCAAGATGGACAGATGCAGATCGCGATGCACCGCCGTGCACAGGCGCATGCAAACGTGGATCGGAGATCTTGGCTGTGGCAGTGGCATAGAGCGTGGCATCGTCCGGGTGGATCACCACCTGCACGGTGTTGATCTGCTCCGAGGCCAGAAAGGCCGTGATCGTGTGATGAAGGACCATATGCGAGCCAAGCTTCAGGTATTGCTTGGGCAAGTCCGCCCTCATCCGGCTGCCCCGGCCTGCGGCGACGATAAGGGCGGCATTGGTCACAGGTGATCTCCGAGGTGTGGGCTGAGTGTGCCTAGCGCACTCAGACATCTGGCGGCAAGTATGTCACCCCAATGCTGTCCCGATAGGTCGTCAAAAACGCCTCGGCATTCGTGCGCAGCGACGGCCCCAGATACCCGCCTTCCTGCACCAGCACGGTTGGCAACCCCATGCCCGCAATCCGTCGGGCCATCTCGGCAAAACCATCGTCATGCACCTGCACAGCCGCCAGCGGGTCGTCATGCGCCATGTCAAAGCCCAATGAGACCACCAGCGCCTCAGCCCCAAAGGCTTGCACTGCCGCGATCCCCCGGTCGAGCGACTCCAGCACAGTGTCTTGAGAGGCTCCTAGTTCCAGCACCTCGTTCAGAACAGTTCCGGCTCCGTCGCCGTCTCCGGTTTCGTCTGCATGGCCAAGGTAGAACGTGGGATAGACCGCCGGGTTGGCATGCAGGGAGCACAGGAAGATATCCCCACGCTCATAGAGGATGTCCAAAGACCCGTTCCCGGTATGCACATCCACATCCAAAAGCCCGATCTTGCCCCATCTTCCGCGCAGATGATGCGCTGCGATGCAGGCGTTGTTGAACACACAGAAGCCGTTGGTCCCATCGATCATCGCGTGATGTCCGGGTGGGCGACACAAGGCGTATGAGGCCAAAGCGCCCCCCATCACGTCCTCGGCCGCTGCCACAGCCGATTGCGCTGACCAGTAGACCGATGCGTAAAGCTCTGGCGTCAGAGGTGTTGAGGTGTCGGTCATCCACCAGCCCATGGCGCCGTTGATATCTTTTGGCTCGCGCCCTCGACGCCGCCCGGGATGGCGGGTCGGTACACCCAGCGCGCCTTCGGGCGCCTCCGCCACAAACCGCGCATAGGCGTCAGCAAAGAACGCAACATAGTCGGGGTCATGGACAGCAGTGATCGGGACCAATCCGTAATCTGCCGGTGCCAGAACGGGAAAACCGTTCTCTTCGAGCATGTCCCGCAACAGCGCGGCACGCGCGGGCTGTTCCGGATGCGGCATCGGCGCGCCGCCGCGAAAATACGTGTCTGGCGCGTGGCCCAACTGGCGCGGATCAAAGAATGCTTTCATGACGGGCCTCCTTGGGGGCAGACCCTTCATGGATTTTGTGTGTGGCGCAAGGCGGCAAGAGAGGTGGGAGGCATCCTCTGCCCACAGCAGATCTGCAAAGCCATGCCCTGTCAGACATCGTGAAAGAAATAGAATGTGTTTGCGCAGTGATCCTGAACGGTGAATTGCCACAGCCCCCAGGGCTTTAGCTCCAGCCTGTTCGTGATATTTGCACCGCGTCGCATGAACTCTGCTTGGGTGCCTTCCAGATCCTCGCAATACACCCAGAACGTCTGGCCCGGATGCTCCCCCGGGGCTTCGCGAAAGAAGATCGCACAATCGCCATGCGCCACAGCGCCGATCTTTCCGTCCTCGTTGTACCAGGAAATCTCAAAGCCAAGCGTATCGCGATAGTATTCTTGCGCGACACGCACATCCGGCACAGGTAGTTCAGGGGTGGGTTGCGAAAACATCATGACACATCCTTTGGCACTGTGATCAGACCGGACAGCATAAGATCGCTTTTCCCCAAACGGACCGTCCTGCGCCATCAAAGCCGCTTGTCAGGCCGCCCGCAATCCCGCTAGCTGTTTTCGACCCCATCTCGGAGAGCCCCCATGGACCTGCGCCCCAATTCCGACGAAGCCCGCGACATCGCCTATCACTTCCACGGCTACACCAATGCCCGTGCGCATGAGGATCAGGGCCCAATGATCATGGATCGGGGCGAGGGGGTTTATGTGTTCGACACGCAAGGCAACCGCTACATCGAAGGCATGTCGGGGCTGTGGTCGGTGGCTGTTGGTTTTCACGAAGAGCGCCTGATCAAGGCCGCCACGCAGCAGATGAGCAAGCTGCCCTATTATCACAACTTCGCCCACCGCTCCCACGGTCCGGCAATTGATCTCGCCGAAAAGCTGATCTCTCTGGCCCCGGTCTCCATGAGCAAGGTGTTCTTCACCAATTCCGGATCCGAGGCCAATGACACCATCCTCAAGATGCTCTGGTATCGGTCGAACGCGCTTGGCAAACCGGAAAAGAAAAAGGTGATCAGCCGCATCCGCGGCTATCACGGGGTGACGATTGCGTCGGCTTCCATGACTGGGCTGCCCTATAACCATGCATCCTTCGACCTGCCCATCGACGGTGTGCTGCACACCACCTGCCCGCATTACTGGCGCGAGGGGCAGGACGGCGAAAGCGAAGAAGCCTTTGCCACCCGCTGTGCCGACGATCTTGATGCGATGATCCAGGCCGAAGGCCCCGACACCATCGCTGCCTTTATCGCCGAGCCCGTCATGGGGGCAGGGGGCGTTGTGGTGCCGCCCGCCACCTATTGGGAGAAGATCCAGGCGGTGCTGGCCAAATACGACATCCTCCTTATTGCCGATGAAGTGATCTGCGGCTTTGGCCGCACCGGCAACATGTTCGGCTGCGAGACCTTTGGCATCAGCCCCGACATCATGACTATGTCGAAACAGATCACCTCGTCGTACTTCCCGTTCTCGGCCTTCATGATGACGGAAGAGGTCTACGCCCCCATCGCCGACGAGTCCGGCCGCATCGGCGTGCTTGGCCACGGCTATACCGGCGGTGCGCATCCTGTTGGCGCTGCTGTGGCGCTCGAAAACCTTAAGATCATCGAAGAACGCGATCTGGTGACCAACGCCGCCGAACGGGGCGCGGAACTGCAAGCCGGGCTACGGGGCTTTGCAGATCACCCGCTGGTCGGAGAAGCCCGCGGCGTCGGCCTCATTGGCGCATTGGAAATCATCGCCCCCGAGACCCACACAGACGCGCTCAAACCCGGCCAACTGGGCCTCGCGATGAACAAGCATTTCCTCAAAAACGGCCTCATCTCCCGCAACATGCTCGACGCCATGGCCTTCTGCCCGCCGCTGATTGTGACGTCGGATCACGTGAAAGACATCCTGTCAGCAGTAGAGCGCAGCCTGGAGGGGTTCACGGCAGAAATGGCGTAATCCCTGCCACTTTGAGGGACGCATAAGCCCTTGTATGGTGAGTGGTCGCATGGGATCAAAACCTCTGTGGTTTTGCATTGGGGTTGTGACACCGCTTTCAAGCCGCGCCATGGATTGCTGCACCTCGCAAAGAAATTACATAAAACGCATTACGCGCGCACCATCTAGGCAGCGGGGCACATAGCTCGCACACAGGATTTTGCACCAGTGCCAAAGCACTGTTTTACTCTGTCGTCACCTGCCGTTATCCAGTGTTGACCCATAAGTTGATCAAGGCCGGATTATGAGCCACGGGGGCAACCTCCTTATCATCATTGCTCTGTTGCCCTTCATCGGTGCGCTTGTGCCGGGGGTGATGATCCGTGCGGGGCGGACGGTCTGTGCGATGTTTACAGCAGTGCCCACGGCCATTGCGCTTGTGATGCTGATGATCCTGGCGCCTGCGGTTCTTCGAGGAGAGGTCATACAAGCCGAGTTACAATGGCTGCCGCAGTTGGGGCTGTCGGCGTCGTTCTTTCTGGATGGGCTAGGGCTGCTTTTTGCCTGCATGATCACCGGGGTGGGGCTGCTCATCACGCTTTATGCGCGGTTCTATCTGTCCGGTGACGATCCGATGGGGCAGTTCTATACCTATCTGCTGTTGTTCCAGGGTGCGATGCTGGGGATTGTGCTGTCGGACAACATCTTGCTTTTGCTGATCTTTTGGGAATTGACGTCGCTCTCATCTTTCCTGCTGATCGGCTATTGGAAACACCTGCCAGAGGGCCGCCAGGGCGCGCGGATGGCGCTGACCGTGACCGGCGCAGGTGGTCTTGCGATGATCGCGGGCATGCTGATCCTTGGCAATATCGTGGGCAGCTACAACCTGACCGACATCCTGCAAGCCGGGGATCAGATCAAGGCATCAGACTGGTATCTGCCCGCGCTGATCCTGATCCTCTTGGGCGCCTTCACCAAATCCGCGCAGTTCCCGTTCCATTTCTGGCTGCCGCACGCGATGGCGGCGCCTACGCCGGTGTCGGCTTACCTGCACTCGGCCACGATGGTCAAAGCAGGCGTGTTCCTGATGGCGCGGATGTGGCCTGCGCTGGCAGGTACCGATGCGTGGTTTTACATCGTGGCGACGACAGGTCTGATCACCATGGTGATCGGCGCGCTGATCGCGCTGTTTAAGGATGATCTGAAGGCGCTGCTGGCCTTCTCGACGGTGAGCCATCTGGGCCTGCTGACCATGCTTTTGGGCTTTGGCACGCAGGCCGCAGCGGTGGCGGCGGTGTTTCACATCATCAATCACCTGACCTTCAAAGCCGCGCTCTTTATGACAGCGGGCATCGTCGATCACGAAACGCACACGCGTGACATCAAGCGGCTTGGGGGGCTCAGGCATCTGATGCCCATTACCTTCCTGATCGGCACTATCGCGGCCCTGTCCATGGCGGGGATTCCGCTGTTCAACGGGTTCCTGTCGAAAGAGATGATGCTGGAGGAAGCCTCTCACACCAAGTGGCTGGACAACTATTACGTGGTGCCAGTGCTGGCGACGATCGGTGCGCTGTTGTCGGTGGCCTATTCGTTCCGCTTTATCAGCCATGTTTTCCTTGGCCCAGTGCGCGACGATTACCCGGCCAAGCCGCATGATCCACCCTTTGGTTTGTGGGCCTCGCCTGCGCTCTTGTGTGTGTTTGTGGTTTTGATCGGCGTGATGCCGTTTCTGGCCGAAGGCATTGTCACCGCAGCGGCCAATGCGGTCACCGGCGCAGATCTGCACCCGCATCTGAAAATCTGGCACGGCGTCACACCCGCGCTTTGGATGTCGATTGTCGCGATTGTGGGCGGTGCTCTTTTGCTGGCACGGCACGCCCCGCTCGACAGGGTCTGGGCCAACATGCCCCGACCCGAGGCAAAGGTGATCTTTGACGCGTTGATTGCGGCGGTTGTGTCGGCCACGCGCACCCTGACCGAGGTCACCCATAACGGGTCGATCAGCCGGTATCTGGCGATCTTTACGGTCGCGTCTGTCGCGATGGGCTGGATTGCGTTTTCCGGGTCCGGCTTGCCCACCCCAACCCGAGAGATGTTGCCGGTTCCGGCGGTTTTGGGTGTCGGTTGGGTCATGCTGATTGTTGCAACACTGTCGGTGGTTCTGATGCATCACCGCCGGTTCCGCGCTTTGGTGCTGATCGGAGTGATCGGGCTGTCGATCTCAGCCGGGTTTGTCTATCTCTCCGCCCCCGACCTAGCGCTCACGCAGGTGTCGGTTGAGACGGTGACGATCATGCTGCTGTTACTGTCGCTGCATTTTCTGCCCAAGGTCACCCCCAAGGAAAGCTCGGTTCCGCGCAAGCTGCGCGATGGGGCCATTGCGGTCACAGCAGGTGCGGGTGTGGGTGCGCTCGCCTTTGCGTTCCTGATGCGCGACATCGACACGATTTCGGGCTTTCATATCGACAACAGCTATGAGGGCGGTGGCGGCACCAATGTGGTCAACGTGATCCTGGTGGATTTCCGGGGTTATGACACCTTTGGCGAGATCATCGTGCTGGGGATCGCGGGTTTTGTTATCTACGCGCTGATGCATGCGCTCTTGGATGGGCCTGCGGCGCGTAGGCTCAAGAACACCGATTACAGCCAGGACCGGTCGCGCGACCGTCACCCGCTGATGATGGTTGTCGTTACCCGCGTGCTGATGCCCATTGCCGTGATGGTCGGCGTCTACATCTTCTTGCGTGGCCACAACGAACCCGGCGGCGGGTTTGTGGCGGGCCTTGTCATCGCCATCGCGCTTTTGATGCAATACATGGCGTCGGGCTTTGCCTGGACACAAGAACGCAAGAAGATCGAATACCACACCATGATTGGCCTTGGGGTGGTGATTGCGGCGCTCACAGGGGTTGGGTCGTGGCTCTTGGGCAAGCCCTTCCTGACAAGCGACTTCACCTACATTCACCTGCCCCCGATCGAAGAGTTCGAACTGGCCACAGCCATGCTCTTTGATCTGGGTGTGTTCCTGACGGTGCTGGGGGCGGTGATGCTTATGCTCTACAGCCTGTCGCGCATCGCGCGGTCAGCGGGTGAAACGGTCAATGAGACCGCAATGGATTACGACCCGGGCACCCAAACCTCTGACACAAAGGCGGAGGTCTGAGATGGAGTTTCTGATCTCAAGCTCCGTGGGTGTCCTGACGGCGGGGGGCGTGTACCTGATCCTGCGGCTGCGTACATTCCCGGTGATCCTCGGGATCGCGCTGTTATCTTATGCGGTGAACGTGTTTCTCTTTGCCAGCGGACGGCTGGCCATTGATGCCTCGCCGATCCTGTCGAAATACGGCGACGTCACCTATTCCGACCCGCTGCCGCAAGCGCTTGTGCTGACGGCCATCGTGATCTCGTTCGGGATGACCGCCGTGCTGGTGATGATTGGCCTTGGCGCGTTTCTTGAGGCTGACAGCGACAAGATCGACATGGACGATGACGAACCGCAGGAGGGCCAGAGCTGATGCACTGGATCATCCTGCCCGTTGTTATGCCCGCTCTTGTGGCCCCGCTTATCGGCTTTGTCATGCGCTGGGACATCACGCTGGCGCGTGCCGCGTCGATGACAAACACCATTCTGATGGTCGGTGTCGCCATTGGCCTCGCCATGATGGCATCAACCGGTGAGACATTCATTTACAAGCTGGGCGATTGGCCCGCGCCGTTTGGCATCGTGCTGGTGCTGGACCGGTTGTCGGCGCTGATGGTGCTCTTGACCTGCGTTCTGGCACTCATTGTGCTGATCCATGCCATCGCCACCGGATGGGACAATCGCGGGCGACATTTCCATGCGCTGTTCCAGTTTCAGCTTATGGGCATCTGCGGCGCGTTCCTGACGGGGGACGTGTTCAACCTCTTTGTGTTTTTCGAGGTGCTGCTCATCGCCTCTTATGGGCTGATGATCCATTCCGGTGGGCGCGAGCGGATGCAGATCGGGCTGCAATATGTGGTGATGAACCTTGCCGGCTCCACCCTGTTCCTGTTTGCGCTCGGCACGCTTTATGCCTCTACCGGCACGCTCAACATCGCGGATCTGGCCGCGAAAATCCCGCAGATCCCACCAGAGGATGCGGCCCTGGTCAGGGTGGCGGCGATCCTGCTGATGCTGGTCTTTGCGGTGAAAGCCGCCCTCTTCCCGGTGCAGTTCTGGCTGCCCTCGACCTATGCCAACGCCCCTGCCCCGGTGGCGGCGCTCTTTGCAATCATGACCAAGGTGGGCGCCTACGCCATTCTTCGGGTGCACACCACAGCCTTTGGCCCGGGGAGCCCCGGCACCCAGGACCTTGCCAGCACCTGGCTGTTCCCTGCCGCCATCATCACCATCGCCATTGGCGCTTTTGGCGTATTGGGCGCGCGGCGCCTGATGCCGCTCATCGGCTTTTCGGTTGTCGGGTCCATGGGAACCTTGCTGGTGGCCGTCGCGATGTTTTCTCCCACAGCCACTTCAGCCGCGCTTTACTACATGGTGCATTCCACCTTTGCCGCCGCCTGCCTGTTTCTGATCGCTGATCTTGTGGTGACGCGCCGGGGCGGTGACACGCTGCGGGCCGAACAGCCCACCACGCAGAACGGTCTCTTTGCGGCGCTCTTTTTCGGGGCTGCCATCGCCATGGCCGGGATGCCGCCGCTGAGCGGGTTTCTGGGCAAGCTTCTGGTCCTTGATGCGCTGCGCGACCCGGGTGTGATCGGCTGGGCGTGGAGCGCGATCCTGATCGGATCTCTTTTCACCATTCTTGGTTTTGCCCGTGCGGGCAGTACGCTCTTCTGGAAGTCCACCGCCATGCTGCCCGACCCTGATATGACAGAGCTTGAGGACGTGCGCCCACCGCATCCGGCCACGGCGCTGCAGGTCGCGCCCAGCATGGTCGCCTTGGCGGTGTTGGGCGTTTTAGCGGCCTTTGCCGGGCCGGTCTCGGCCTATCTGCAAGACACCTCGGATCAGCTGTTTGACCGCGCTGGCTATATCGCGGCCGTGCTTGAACAAAGCGAGGACGGGTAAACCATGATCCGCACCCTGATCCCCCACCCGTTTCTGAGCCTCACACTGGTTCTTGTGTGGTTTGCCTTGGTGAACACGTTCACATTGGGCAATCTGATCCTTGGGTCCTTTCTGGGCATCGTCATCCCGATGATCACCGCCGCCTATTGGCCGAACCGCCCCAGGATCCAGCGCCCGTTCAAGATCGCCGAATATATGCTGATCGTGCTCTGGGACATTGTGATTGCCAATATCCAGGTGGCGATGATCATCCTGTTCAAACGCGATGCAGACATCAAATCCCACTGGATCCCCATTGAGATCGAACTCACCTCAGCCGAGGCGATCACCGTATTGGCCGGGACAATCACCATGACGCCTGGCACCGTGTCTGCGATGCTGGCGGCAGATTGCAATTCGATCCTTGTGCACTGTTTGCACACCGATGACCCCGACGCCGTGCGCGACGAGATCAAGTCGCGCTACGAATCCCGATTGAAGGAGATATTCCCATGATCGAATACGCTCTGATCTTTGCCTTTGGCTGTTATGGCATCGCACTTTTGCTTGATCTGTGGCGTCTGGCTGTGGGCCCGAATGCGGCCGACCGGATCCTCGCGCTCGACACGATGGTGATCAACGTGATCGCACTTCTGGTGCTTTACGGCGTGTCCCGTGGCACCGCGATTTATTTTGAGGCCGCGATGCTGATCGCCATGGTCGGGTTTGTCTCAACGGTTGCCTATTGCCGCTTTGTGCTGCGCGGCGACATTATCGAGTGAGGATGCCATGAATATCTTCGCCGAACTCCTCATCTCTATCTTCATCGTGATCAGCGGAATCTTCGGCTTTGTCGGCTCTTACGGGCTGATCAAGCTCAAGGACAGCCTGCAACGCCTGCACGCGCCCACCAAGGCAACGACGCTTGGCGTTGGGGGCGTTCTGATCGCGTCGATGATCTATTTCTACGCCAAGACCGGCTATGTCTCGATCCACGAGCTGCTGATCACGTTGTTTTTGTTCCTCACAGCGCCCATCACCGCGAATTTCATCGCCAAGGTCTATCTGGCGCGCAACATCGAAGAAGACGCCCTGCCCCAAAGCGAAGGCCCTTACGGCTGGTCCGTCTACGATGACCCGCCCGACCATATGCCCGAGGCGAAAGACGCCTAAAGGATCGGTACGTCGTATTTCCGGATATCCGTGTCGACTGTTGCAAGCGTAAGCCCTTCACACTGCGCCTGTGCAATCAGCAAACGATCAAACGGGTCTTTGTGAATGGGCTGCAAATACTGAACGGCGCGGGCATGATGACGCGTGACACTCAAGGAAACATACTCCGCCGTGTCCAGTGTCTCAAAGAACGTTGCTGGTAGATCTAATTTGCCGGCCGACCGCTTTATCGCAATCTCCCACTCGGACACGGCGCTGATGTAAATGTCGTTGGCAAGGTCTTCCAGTGCGGTCCGATACCGGGACGGTAAAGACGTGTCCCCTGAGACGGCCCAGAGAATGACATGCGTGTCCAGCAAAACCCTCAATTTGGATCAACTGTGCCGTCACCATAGAAAAGCGCTTCAATTTCGGCATCCGCCTCCTTGAACGTCTCTAGGAAATTGTCAGGAAGCTCGAATTCACCTTTCATGCAGCCAATGAGGTTCTGTTTCTTCTTTGGCGCGGCCCCGACCAGACGCGCCACCGGGCGTCCATAGCGGGTCAGTTCGATCTCTTCCCCCGCTTCCGCGCGGCGGATCAATTCAGCCAAGTTGGCTTTGGCTTCGGCAATGGCAATTTGCATGGGCAGCGCCTTTCGTGATGACCAACATATAGGTCATAACAGGCCCATCATCAACGCACCGCCTGTCCGCCCTGAACGATCAAGCCGACGTTCAGGGCAGACGGGTCATGTACCACAGCTGGCCTAAATCAGACCGTTCCCAGATCGTCAAAGACACCGACAAGCTGCATCAGGAACTCGCCTGAGGTCGGGTCCAGCGCTTCGGCGTAATCTTCATCCATCGCGGCGCGGGAGGCGGTGATGCTGGGATCTGAGCCGTCAAACAACGCCATGGTGTCACGCGCGTCATCGACATCGCTCATGCCCAACACAACCGAGAAGTAGATGCCGAGGTCTGTCTTGTCCGCCAGGTATTCCGCATCAATCGCCCGTTGCGCGACGGTTTCAGCGCTGTCCGTGGATTGCGGCGCGGCATCCACGCCTTCCAGAATATCCAGGATAAAGCGGCCCTGTGTGATGACCTCTCGATCGAGCAGATCAACCCAGAAATCCAACCCTGCTTGGTCAAAATCGCGACCCAGCACGTTCTGGTACACAGAACTCGCAAATGCCGTGTTGTCCGACAGATCGGGATAGGTGGTTTGCGTTTCAGGCTGCGAAAAGAACGCATCCGCAATCTGTTCGACGGTGCGCGCGCCTTTGGCCAGAACCGACCCCCAGAAAAACAGCCCCACCGCATCCGGAGCGCGATCGAAATAGGCGATGTAAATCTCGACAAAAGTGCGGAAATCCTCGGGGGTGAGCGTCGCGAAATCCGCGAACTGCTCAAGATCAAAGAGCGTCAGACTGCCATTGCCGGTGTCGAAAAAGCTGCCTTGCGCGAAGTCGAGGAATTCGAATTCGCTCAGCGTATCCGTCCCGTCCTCGCCATCCCGGCGGTCGTCAAGGATGATGCCCTCAGGCGTGATCTGTAGCGTGTAGCTATCCTGATCACCCGAATAGCCCGCCGTATCGGTGCCATCTCCGCCTGACAACGTGTCGTTGCCCGGCCCGCCAGTGACCGTATCGTCGCCACCCCCTGCACTGATCGTGTCGTTGCCCTCTGAACCGCTGAGCGTGTCGCTGCCTTCGGTCCCGGGCACATCCTGACCGTCTGATCCATTCAGGTTCAGCCCTGACAAACCGACCGCGCTGACACCTTCGGCGACGACTGTCACCGTGCCGCTTGGCTCAATCGCCAAAAGCTTGGGTGGAAATGACCCTTCATCAATCACATAGACGGTGTCGCCCAGGACAACCCAATCATCGGTCTGCGTGATCCGGACCGGCTCACCCAGATCGTTCAGCACGGGGCGGCTGCCGTCTGGGGTGCCATCGGTGATCCAAAGGCCCGAGATAAAGTTACTGTTGACCGCACTGACATAAGCCACAGTCGTGCCCGCACGAATGTCCAGCACATCGGCAAGCTCTGTCCCCGTGGCCAGAGCAACCGTTCCTGCTTGGGTGCCGTCGCTAAAGAACAAACTTGGGGTTGTGCCAAGGGTGCCATCAAACTGGGCATCAAACAAAACACCCCCATTGAACGCCGTCAACGACGCCGGGCGTGCTTGCGGTGCATCAACCACCTGACTGCCCAAGAACGTGTCTGTCACTTGTGTCAGAGTTCCATTGTCGAATGCGTAAAGGCCGGTCCGGTCTGAAAACCCTGCATCGGATGCTGTCAGGTCACCGCTGATGAAAACCGTTGTACCCGACGCTTCGATATCAATGACCGTATTCAGCTGCGCTGCAGGAACAGCTTCCGACGGTTCTTCGATGGCTTCCAGCGTAAACAACTGACTGCCCTCGGCAGTCTGGGCAATGAAGTAAACCACATCACCGGCTGTCACAAAATCAGTCGCAGGCGACAGGATATTTGTGGGCGAAATCTCAAAACTCTGAGTGCCGCCTGGCGTGCCATCAGACACGTAAATGTCGGGTGCCTCGGTTAACCCGGCCGCACCTCCAAAGGCAAACCCACCAGGGAAAGAAGCGCCGTTTTCGGATGTGAGGAATGAAAATGTTACAAACGTATTGGTCGTTGTGTCAGTCAGACGTGTGGTGGCGCCATTTTCGTAGAAATACACCGCCGAATTACTGTCCAGCCCAAGCGCATAGACGTAGCCGTCCCCGAAAGCGAACCCGTCGCTCCCAAGTGTGTTGAAGTTGGCTTGTTCAGGCAGGATATCGACAAGATTGGTCAGACCAGCGCTGTCATAGGTGTAACGCACGCCTTCGGTGATATAGCTGAACCCACCACGAAACGCGTCGATGTTCTGTGGACCAAGCGCTTCGGTTGAAAAAAGAAGCGTGTCAGGCCCATCAACCAGCGCAAAGACGTCGTTCGACACGCTGCTTGATCCAACAGAATAGACAATTGTCTGGTACGGCCCCTGACCAACGGGCGTTCCCGGAAATCCAGGAGTGATCGGAGTGGCAGGCGGCCCCATGGCGTCACCCGGGCTTTGCCCATCCGCGGTCGAAATCACCACCGACGTCAGTTGCGCAGAGTCGCTTCCGTTGCGGTACTCGCCCCGGATCTGAATGTCCTGAACGTTGTTGAGCACCGCCGCAATGTCGCTGTCACTGACCGGTGCGCGGTCGGCGACATCGAACCATCCGGCAGAGGCTGTCAGATCAACATTGAACTCGGTGAATTCGGTGCCTGGATGCTGATCGATCGGAAAGTCGAACCCCAGCGTCCGACTGCTGCCAACGATCAGAACATCAATGTCGTCAAAGGGCCGGTCTGTCGCGCTTTGACGAATGGAATAGGTGAGCGTACCGCCTGCATATGCTGAAAGATCGCCTTCGAAACCGGAACCGCTAGAGAAATACCACGTCTCCCCACGACCCTGGTCCGTGGCAGACACAAACCCGCCATCCACCCCATCTACCGGAACATGGACCAGATCTGTTGAATCAGCGTTGGCGCTCCAACCGCTCGCACCTGTTGTGAATTCCGTTGAAGGAAAGGCAGCCATTAAAAAAACTCCAATGAAAATAAGCAGCTTTGCCACGATGCGCGAAACTGGAATGCCCTGTAAAGTCAGGATTTTCCTGACTTGGCAGACTTTAGTCGCACCCTGACCTTGCGCTGGAATGCGCTCAGTGCTCTGTCTGCTGCCCGACCCCGCGCACGATGGCGCCCACTTGCATGAGCTGGTCCGCCAGCGGGTTCGATTTGCGCCAGACCATACCAATGGTGCGCGACGGTTTTGGCTCAGTAAAGCGCGCAACAGAGACATGGGCGGATCGCGTTTCAACGGGCAGGGCCATCTCTGGGATAAGCGTCAGCCCCATCCCGGCCCCAACCATCTGCACCAAAGTAGACAGGGAACTGCCTTCCATCAATTGCCGGGGCTGGGCCTGTGACATCTCGCAAAACGACAGCGCCTGATCGCGAAAGCAGTGCCCCTCTTCGAGCAACAAAAGCCGCATGGTTTTGAGCGTTTCAGGGCTGGGAACAGGTTTGTTCTTGTCCTGCTCGGATCGGACCAGAACAAAGTCTTCTTGGAATAGGGCGAACTCACGCAAGCTGGGTTCAGAGATCGGCAATGCCACAATCGCCGCATCCAGGCGCGATTCCAAAAGATCCTGCACCAGCGATTTGGTCACCGTCTCGCGCAGTTCCAGATCGATATCGGGAAACCGTGCCGTCAGGGCCGCAATGGTTTGCGGCAAAAGATACGGGGCCACGGTGGGGATCACGCCAAGCCGGAAGCGCCCGGCCAGCGGGCCTTGGGACACCCGCATCAGGTCTTCAAGCTCTTCCACACCCACCAAAACACGTCTGGCGATGCGCAAAACATCTTCGCCCACAGCTGTCAGGCGCACTTTGCGGGCACCGCGTTCCACCAGGACCGCCCCGAACAACGTCTCCAACTCTTTGATCTGCAAAGACAGCGCCGGTTGTGAGATCGCACACGCCTCTGCCGCGCGGCCAAAATGCTGATGGCGCGCCAAGGCATCAAAATATCTGAGTTGCTTGAGGGTTAGCGCATTCATTTGCTCAGCTTATCACAACAGTAAGAACATCCAATTGGAGTTTATCGAAAAACCCTGATTAGAATGATTCCAGACCAAGCAAGCGGCTTTGGCCAACCCACAGCGAGGGAGACACTCATGGACGGCAACAATCTTGATACGACGGGCGCCTGCCCGGTCATGCATGGTGGCAACACCGGCACCGACAACAGCGTCACCAAATGGTGGCCCAAGACCCTGAACCTCGACATCCTGCACCAGCACGGCGCCCGCACCAACCCGATGGATACCGATTACAACCATCGCGAAGCGGTCAAGGCGCTTGATTTCGACGCTGTCAAAGAAGACGTCAAAGCGCTGATGACCGATGGTCAGGATTGGTGGCCCGCAGACTGGGGTCACTATGGTGGTCTGATGATCCGCCTCGCATGGCACTCAGCCGGGTCCTACCGCATGGGTGACGGTCGTGGTGGTGCGGGTTCGGGCAATATCCGCTTTGCACCGCTGAACTCCTGGCCCGACAACGCCAGCCTCGACAAGGCCCGCCGCCTACTCTGGCCGGTGAAAAAGAAATACGGCAACGCGCTGAGCTGGGCGGATCTCATCATCCTCGCCGGCAACATGGCGTATGAATCCATGGGGCTGAAAACCTTTGGCTTCGGCTTTGGCCGCGAAGACATCTGGGGGCCTGAGACAGACATCAACTGGGGGGTCGAAAACGAATGGCTCGCCCCGTCGGAAAGCCGCTATGGCGATCTGGACGAACCAGGCACGATGTATAACCCGCTGGCGGCTGTCCATATGGGCCTGATCTACGTGAACCCCGAAGGTGTGAACGGCAATCCCAATCCAGCGCGCACAGCCCTGCACGTGCGCGAAACATTCGCCCGCATGGCGATGAATGACGAAGAAACAGCCGCGCTCACCTGTGGTGGTCACACGGTTGGCAAAGCCCACGGCAAGGGCGCGGTTGACGGAATCGGCGCAGAGCCTGAAGGCTGCCCCGTCCACAACCAGGGCTTCGGCTGGGACAATCCGGGTCACGAGGGCAAAGCGACCAACGCCTTCACCTCTGGCATCGAAGGCGCATGGACCCAGCACCCGACGCAATGGGACATGGGCTATTTTGACTACCTCTTCGACTATGAATGGAAGCTCACAAAATCCCCGGCTGGTGCAAACCAGTGGGAACCTGTCGGCATGCCCGAAGACAAGATGCCACTCGACACGTCTGATCCGTCAAAGCGTGGCATTCCCATGATGACCGATGCTGACATGGCGATGAAGGTTGACCCGATCTACAACGAGATCTGCCAGAAGTTCCGCGCCGATCCCGAATACTTTGCCGACACATTCGCCCGCGCTTGGTTCAAGCTGACCCACCGCGACATGGGACCCAAGGTCAATTACTACGGCAATGATGTTCCAGCCGAAGATCTGATCTGGCAGGACCCAATCCCAGCGGGATCAACCAGCTACGATGTGGCTGCCGTCAAAGCCAAGATCGCCGATAGCGGCCTGAGCGCAGGTGATATGATCGCCACCGCCTGGGACAGCGCCCGGTCCTTCCGCGGCTCTGACAAGCGCGGCGGTGCCAATGGCGCACGCATCCGTCTGGCCCCGCAAAAGGATTGGGCCGCGAATGAGCCAGAGCGTCTGGCCAAAGTCCTCGGCATCCTTGAGCCCATCGCGGCAGAGACCGGTGCCTCTGTAGCTGACGTCATCGTCCTGGCGGGCAATGTGGGCCTGGAGCAATCGCTCAAGGCAGCAGGTCACTCCGTAGAGGTCCCCTTTGCACCCGGCCGCGGTGACGCCACGGACGAGCAGACCGACCATGCCAGCTTTGAGGTGCTAGAGCCCCTCGTCGATGGCTTCCGCAACTTCCAGAAAGACCAGTACGCCGTGTCGATGGAAGAGCTGATGCTCGACAAGGCGCAGCTTCTTGGTCTCACGGCGCAGGAAATGACCGTCCTTCTGGGTGGCATGCGGGTGCTGGGCACAAACCATGGCGGTACAGGACATGGCGTCTTCACCGACCGTGCGGGCCAATTGACCAACGACTTTTTCGTCAACCTCACGGATATGGCCAACAGCTGGCACCCGGTGGATGACGAACTGTTCGAAGTGCGCGACCGCGCCTCCGGCGACGTGAAATGGACCGCCACCAGCGCGGATCTGGTGTTTGGCTCAAACTCCATCCTGCGCGCTTATGCCGAGGTCTACGCTCAGGACGACAACGCTGGCAAATTCGCACGCGATTTCGTTGCGGCCTGGACCAAGGTCATGAACGCAGACCGGTTCGATCTGGTCGCCTAAGGCTGATTAAACAGCTTATGAGCACCGGGCCGCCTTTGGTGGCCCGGCTGCACGGTCAGAGAGTACCCCGCCTTTCTAGGTCATTGCTGCAGCATACTGGCGGCACATCTCGTGGAGGGTCTTGTGTGCGCCCTTACATGTCCGTGACGGTATCGGTGATGCCGACAACCGACACATCATCTGCCGGAGATGTCAGAAGAACGGCTTCCGCGTAGAGCGCATCAATTTCTTCTATTGTCGCATCGAAACTCGCTTGGCTGCCGTCAAAGCCATCCAAGATCGTTGCTGCATCCTCAACACTCGTAAGGCCACGCGTAACCGCAAAGTGGATGCCGAGGTCAGTTTTCAGATCAAGATATTCCTGATCCGACACTTGCTGATCAATGCGGGCCTGTGGCGCGCCACTTGACGGCTCTGCATCAACACCCCGCAGAACTTCAAGAATGAAGGCGTCCGGGCTAACTGAGCCGTCTGCCAGAACGTCTTTCCAGAACGTCAGGCCTTGAAGGTCGGGCGCACGCCCAAAGACATTGTCATAGACATCAGCCACAAATCGTACCGGATTTTGATCCTCCGGATACAGCGCTTCGAGCTCTGGCTGAGCTGCGAACATCCCGGCGATGTCTTCGATGCTGTATCCATCCAGATAGGAGGCGCTCCAAAACGCCAAACCGTCCGCATCCGGGGCTCGGTTAAAATACGCGATGTACATTTCCACAAGCGTATCCAGCTCTTGCGCATTCAGGCTGTCAAAAACCGAAAGCTCCGTACTGATCTGGCGCAACACCAGCGTGTCATCCCCGTCGCTGTCCGGCAGTTCAAATCTGATAAGCTCGACATTTTGCAAGGTGACGGTGCCATGGCCATCTGGGCGTGTGTCGACAACACGTGTCTCATCATCCCCCACGGAAATCGTGTAATCGCTTCTGCTGCCGGTGAAGACAGCCGTGTCATCCCCACCAAGCCCATCAATGAACGTCACACCGTCACGCACGACAAAGACATCCGGGAACGGTGTTGCCGTCACCGGAGTATCGTTCACCCCGTCACCGATCTGAGGGACATCCGGCTCGTCGGGCTCATCAGTTGGCGTGTCGTCGTTATCATCTGTTGGCGAACCGTCATCGCCCGGGTTACCAGATCCGTCATCCGAACCGGAACCCTGATCATCGCCGACAAAGAAGGCCGTGCTTGACGTGATCTCGTCCCGACCAAAGAAATCTGTATACGAAAGCTCAACTGTCAGAGAGGCGCCGATATCCTCAGCAGTTAAGACATAGCTGAGATCCGTTGCACCCTCGATCAGATCGCCATTGCGAAACCACTGAACGCTACGGGTGTCCTCAAGTATACCGTCTCGATCGAACACACCGTCGATCGCAACGTCCACGGTGCTCCCAACCTCGGTTGCGCCCGAGATCTCCACCGTACCCTGAGGTGATTGGTTCGAACCAGACACAACAAAGCTTGCAGTTACAATCGTCTCACCGGTCACCCCGTCGCCGGTCAGAACAATCTCCGTGCCATCAAAGAAATTCAAAACAGCGCGGTCTGTGCCTGTCGCGTTGACTAGGGCTTCAGATACATCGCTTCGGATAAACTCTGAGAAATCCAGCGTATCAGCTGACAGATCAAAATCAGAGATTTCGATCAATCCACCTGTTGGCGAAATCTCAAAGGTTTCCGACGGCCCTGTATTGACGTCCGTCTGGGCGTCAGTCGGAGTATCAGTGTCAGGTGTTAGATCGGTTTGTTCATCGTTGAACGTCTCGTTTTCCATTGTTTCGATCTTTCTTGCTGCTCGTCACACGTGGGGTCACCAACGATCAGATGTCTGGCAATCGCGCACATCACGCAGGGCGCCACACAGAGTGGTCGCCAACGCGATGTGTCTCGCAGCAGTGCGCATGTCTTCTAGAGAGACACCAACTGCTCGGTCGCCATCGTCGATAAATGAGGTCATGTGCGTCACGACCGACATCCCCAGGCTATAATCAGCGCGTATCCACGCCGGTTCACTGAGTGTCGATACGCAAGAAGTTGGGCAACAGAATGATCGCATTGCGGCGAAAATTCTGCATTCTACTGGCAAAGCGCCCCTGCCCAAGGTCAGGCAGAGATTTTCTTAAAAATATCAATATTTTAATGCTTCAATAAGCGAGGTCACATCGCCGGCATTAGCGCTCGAAAACGAGGAGCTCTTTATCGGCTCACAGGCTTTAAAAGAAGAGCGCCACACGTCCCGGAATTCACCTCGACGGACTGCTGCGTTCACGTCCTTAAGGCGTTCCCAGATCAGCCTGACAACCGAGGCCAACCGTGAATTTCTGGCTCTCCTTCTCTACATCATTCCGTGTACTGACAAGCAGAGCTCATCGTTTGTGGCTGGCATCTGGGCGAAGGACATCGCAAGCCTGTTCACGCTCTTGCCAGTTTCGTTGGTTGCAAAATCCCCGAACAGAAATACAGCCACACCAACACTTCAGTCTAAACACCTCCAGACTTTGAAGGGATTTCGAAGGGATACAATATATTGATTTCATTTATATTATTGGAACTCTCTCATCAAAGAAATAGCAAGGCCGTCTCGTGTAATGGACGTTTCAAAGCCAATGCCCTAACACGCAATGCAGCTTGAACAGCCAGGGTGATGGCAAGCATGACGCAAACCTTCTTCGATGTCAGCGACATCCTCACCTACATTCGAGAGCACAGGTCGGTAAGCGGCATTCAAAGGGCTGCGGTGCAGATCATCGCGCAGGCGGTCCGGCTGGCACCTGAGGGCACTGTGTTTCTGAGTTTTTACCATCCGGTCAAAAAATCCTACCTGACTTGTCCTGCCGCTGATCTGATCGAGGCCCTGACCGCGTTTGACACGCAGTCCCTGGCCGCCGCATTTGGGGTGCGGCTCAAGCGCAGCCCGATCCCGGACGTCTATCTGCAGCGCTACAAAGACCACCCGGCAAAGCAGGTTGTTCATGTGGTGCGCATGCATCTTGCCGGATGGCGCGGGCGGGCGCGGTACTTTGAGCGACGGGGGCTCAATTTTCAGCACTGGCAGCAGCTTTACGGGCCGCGGCGCGCTGCGAAACAGGTGACGCTGCGCCCTTTCAAGGACGTCGCCCAACCGGGCGATGCGCTTTGTGGTCTTGGCGCCATCTGGGGGCGGGGCAAGGTGCTGTCGGCGTTTCAAAAAGCGTCCGACACCGGGGTGCGGGTGTATCTCTTGGTGCATGATCTGATCCCGATGAAACTGCCCGAGATGGCGGACCCGCGGGCGGCGCGGAGCTATCACCAATGGCTTGTCGGATCAGCCGACTATGTCACCGGGTATCTTGCGAACTCCGAGGCGACTGCGGCGGACCTCACAGCTTTTCTGGCAGAACACGGCCTGGACAGCACAGTGCATGTCACCCCCCTGGCGCAGGCCGGGGTCAGTGCTGGTACGGCCAGTCCCCCTTCCCTCAGCCCCCTGGTACATGAGGCGGCAACCCTGCCCTATGTGCTTTGTGTTGGTACCATCGAGCCGCGCAAGAATCTGTGGCGGCTGGCGCAAATCTGGGCACGGCTTTCGCAGCGCACCGATCTTGAACTGCCTCGTCTGGTGCTTGCGGGCAAGCGCGGTTGGCTGACGGACGGGTTTCTGGCGATGCTTGAACGCACTGGCGGGTTCGGCGGCTGGGTGATCTGGCTGGATGCGCCAGAAGATCATGAGCTTGACCATCTCTACCGGAATTGCCTCTTCACCGCGACGGTGAGCCTTTACGAAGGCTGGGGCCTGCCCATTGGTGAGGGGCTGAGCTACGGCAAAACCGGGGTGGTGTCGCAGACCTCCTCCATGCCCGAGGTCGGCCGGGAACTGGTGGAATATTGCGATCCTGCGTTTATGCCGAGCATTGAGGAGGCGGTGGTGCGCTTGCTCGACCCGGAACATCGGGCGGCTCTGGAGGCGAAGATTGCCGATACAACATTGCGGAGTTGGGAAGACGTCGGCGGTGACGTGCTGACCGCCCTATCGCGCTAGTCTCTTGGGACCTGCGGAGGGTTTGCATCAACCATCAGCCTGTCTGGCTCCCGCTCATATAAGCTAAGCAGGAAACGGGTTATCCAGCACTCCAACGATTTGTATAAGGAACTCGCCGTTAGTCGGGTCCAATGCATCCTCGTAGTAGCCGTCAATGGCCGCCACGGCTTGATTTACGCTAGTCTGCGAGCCATCAAACAGCGCCATTGCAGCAGATGCATTCTCCACATCTGACATACCTCTGTAGACAGAGAAGTAAGCACCAATGTCCACTTTGTTCTCGAGGTAAGCTCTGTCCGCCAATTGTTGGTCAACAAAGGGTTGGCCCTCTTCTGGCTTTAGCTCGGACTTCGCACCGCGAAGAACTTCAAGAATAAACTGGCCACGGGATAAGCCACCGCTATCCAAGACATCTACCCAGAAATCAATTCCCGATTGGTCAGGTGTCCGGCCCAGGACGTTGTTGTAAACTGACAGAGCAAACTCAGTGTTGGTTGAGCCATCAGGATAAATGGCGCTTGTTTCGTCTTGATCGGCGAAAAGAGAAGCCATTTGCTCGAGCGTGGCGCCGTTGGCAAATGCCGTTCCCCAGAAATTCAACCCAATGGCGTCAGGTGCTCTGTTGAAAAACGCGATGTAGAGCTCGATGAAACTCTCCAGCTCATCTTCGGTCAGGCCGGAAAGACCTCCAAGTTGACCCATATCAAATGGTTCGGATAAAAGGTCCACGCCGAAACTAAGGAACTCAATGTTCACCAGCGTATCAGTGTCGTCACCATCTGTTCTGCGGTCTGAAAGTGTGATGCTATTTTGTGTGAGGTTGAGGGTATAGCTTTCCTCTGAGCCAGAGTAAAAAGCAGTGTCGATGCCATCCCCTCCATCAATCGTATCGGCTCCAGCTTGCCCGTAAAATTTGTCGTCACCAGGCCCACCTGTGAGAGTGTTGTCGGTTTCATCGCCAACCGTTTGCTCACTATCAGAGGCCGCGGCTCTCAGTGCAGACAAAATGATATCGTCCTCTGACCGCGTCGCTGCACCGGCCCG
>ERZ1740070.154-NODE-154-length-49241-cov-7.407026_pt1 | contig 49241 bp, 58 predicted proteins | sample MGYA00581734_ERZ1740070 | MGnify/ENA primary metagenome ERZ1740070 (study PRJEB43018, sample SAMN04849744) | marine metagenome | isolation source: floating plastic debris | place: Pacific Ocean | collected 2008-09-01 | study: EMG produced TPA metagenomics assembly... | reverse complement strand
GCCGGTTTCGCCGTTGTTTTTAGACCTGCCATTGCTGCGCGGGGATGAGGTTCCACACGCGCCCTATTTGGCGGTTTCTGCTAATCCCTGGCCTGGGAATGTAGCGGTCTATGACGCGCCCGAAGACGCTGGCTACGAGCTGAACGGATTGGTTACGGCGCAGTCAACCGTTGGTTCTGTGTTGAACGATGTGCCTACACTGTCGACCGGAGCTGGCTTGATCGATCTTGCTACAACAATCGATGTTCAGCTCTTCTCTGGGCACCTGTCTTCGATATCCGAGACGGCGCTTTTGGCGGGTGGCAACCTGGCCGCGATCGGGAGTGGTGACCCTGACCAATGGGAGATTATCCAGTTTCGAGAGGCTGAATTGATCGGTGCAAACACTTGGCGGCTGTCGCACCTCTTGCGTGGACAGGCGGGTACGGACGCACTTGTGTCGGATTCTTTACCCGCCGCGTCTTCCTTCGTTTTGTTAGATGGTACCCCGCAGCAGATCGATCTGGCCGCAGCACTGCGTCGGCAGGTGCGTCATTTCCGAATTGGACAAGCAGACAAGAGTTACGATCATGCGTCTTACCGTCATGTTCAGCACGCGTTTGAAGGCAATGGGCTTCGCCCATACAGCCCAGTGCATCTGATGGCCCAGCCGGAGGGTGGTGAATTGCACCTGTCTTGGATCAGACGTGCGAGGATCGAGGCGGATGCTTGGGAGTTGGCGGATATCCCCCTCGATGAAGACAATGAGATGTACCGTGTGTCGGTATTCGCGGCGTCTGGACTGTTACGGGAGGTCGACGTTTCGATGCCAACATGGACATATACTGCGGCCATGCAGGCTTCGGACGGGTTTTCAGGTGTAGGTCGCATTGAAGTGGCGCAGATTTCATCGCGGTTCGGGCCTGGACCTGCAGCGCGGTTGGAATTGGCATGAAGCCGGTTTTGTACAACGACGTGTTGGCCGCGGTATCGTATCTGTCAGGCCTTGTGCCCGTGAAACGAGAGGCCGCGCTGGAGCGACTGATGCAGGATGTCGACCGGGCGGAAGCCTATGCGGTGAGGTATCAGGCTGCGCATCCCGTGTTTGGCGATGGGACGCTTTTAGCGGCTTCTTTGCGTCATGATGTCAGGGGCAGCACTTCGTTCCAAAGCGAAGATACGTTGTCTGTTTGGCTTTCTGTACTGACCGCTTTGAAAGACCGCTTGGTTCACCCACACGAGTAGCGTCTGTGTTTCTGTCCTTTAGCGGGCGTCAAAGGGTAGGTCGGCGCAGTATCTCTGTGCGTCATCCATAAGTCTGATGTCTCTCATCACAGCTTTGCGTTGTTCGGGTGAGGCACTATCTGTTATGATGTGCACGTCATAGGAGAGGTGTCATGGCGGAAACCCGTGCAAAACTCGCATCTGTCGACCCTGTTTGGGCGCGGATTGTCAAAGAAGCGGAAGATGCTGTCGGTCAGGAGCCGCTGCTTGGCGGATTGGTGCATTATTCGGTTTTGCACCATGCCAGTCTTGAACGCGCGTTGAGCTACCGTATCTCGCTCAAGCTTGCCAATGGTGAGATGACCGAGCAGATACTGCGCGAGATTTGTGACGAGGCGTACCAGTCTGATCCACACCTTGCGATGGCTGCACGGGCTGACATCGTGGCTGTATTTGAGCGCGATCCGGCGTGCCATCGGTTCTTGCAGCCTTTGTTGTTCTTTAAAGGGTTCCAAGCCATCCAGTGCTACCGGGTCGGCAATTGGTTGTGGCGTCAGGGAAGGCACGATCTCGCTTATTTTGTGCAGATGCGGTGTTCTGAGACGTTTGGCGTCGACATTCACCCAGCCGCGCGGATCGGGCAGGGGATCATGATCGACCACGCGCATTCGATCGTGATCGGCGAAACAGCAGTTGTTGGTGACAACGTCTCGATGCTCCACTCCGTGACGCTTGGCGGGACCGGCAAGGAAGAGGAAGATCGGCACCCCAAGATTGGTGACGGCGTTCTGATCGGGGCTGGTGCAAAGGTTCTTGGCAACATTCGCGTCGGCAATTGCTCTCGCGTTGCTGCCGGGTCGGTCGTTTTGGCCGAAGTGCCACCCTGCAAAACAGTGGCTGGTGTGCCTGCACGCATTGTCGGCGAAGCAGGTTGTGATCAGCCTGCGATCAGCATGGATCAGATTCTGCGCTCTGGCGCGTGATTTGATTGATCAGTGTTTTGCGGCATGCGTTTGGTCATCGCCTCTTCGTGAAGGCGATGGCGTCTGCATGTTTTCGAAGAAAAGAAGATCAGGCGAGCAAGGCCATCGGATGTTCTAATCCGTCAACGATGGCTTGCAAAAGCTCTGCGCCCAACGCCCCGTCAATCACGCGGTGATCGACCGACAATGTCATGGACATCATCGTGGCGACAGTGACTGTGCCGTCATCGCTAACCACGGGCTTTTTCTTGCCTGCGCCCACGGCGAGAATTGCACCATGAGGTGGGTTGATGACTGCATCGAAGTTTTCGATCCCGAACATGCCTAGGTTCGAGATGGCAAAACTGCCGCCCTGGTATTCGTGCGGCGCGAGTTTGCGGTCGCGGGCGCGTGACGCAAGGTCCTTCATTTCGGCCGAAAGGGTCGAGAGGGATTTTTGGTGTGCGTCTTTCAGGACTGGCGTGAAAAGCCCGCCCTCTATGGCAACAGCAACAGCCACGTCCGACGGGTCAAGTTGCAAGATGCGATCACCTGCCCAAACTGCGTTGGCGGCGGGGACTTGTTGCAAAGCATTGGCGCATGCTTTGATAATAAAGTCGTTGACACTGAGCTTTACGCCGCGACCTTCAAGTTCGGCATTAAGATCAGAGCGGAAAGCTAGCAGCGCATCCAACCCTACAGACCGACGCAGGTAGAAATGCGGGATCGTCTGTTTCGCTTCCGTGAGTCGTGCGGCAATGGTTTTGCGCATGCCGTCAAGAGGGACTTCGGTGAAGCTACGATCTTCGTAGATGCGTACGATCGTGTTCGGATCGGTTTGCTCTGCCGCCGGAGCCGAAGGCTCGGGGGTGGCCGAAACGCGAGGCGTGGCGGCAGCAACAGGAGTTGCCGTCGGAGCGCTCGCGTTTTCGACGTCTGCTTTGACGATCCGCCCGCGAGGTCCGGAACCGGTAATCAGGCTGAGGTCGAGGCCTTTGTCCGCAGCGATACGGCGCGCCAGGGGGGAGGCGAACATGCGTTGGCCATCAGGCTTTGCAGGGACTGGTGCAGCAGCTGATACAGGTTCCGGGGCCGATGGCGCAGAGGGGGTCGCCTTGGTGTCTGCCACTGCCCCTGTTGCGATGTCTTCGGCGCTTTCACCCTCTTCCAAGAGAACCGCGATGGCGTCGTTCACCTTGACGCCTTCGGTGCCTTCAGCGACCAGCAGCTTGCCGATGACGCCTTCATCCACTGCTTCGAATTCCATGGTGGCTTTGTCTGTCTCAATCTCAGCGAGGATGTCACCTGATGCGACGGTGTCGCCTTCTTTGACCATCCATTTGGCAAGTGTGCCGTCTTCCATCGTGGGGCTGAGTGCGGGCATCAGAATTGTGATGGGCATGTCAGTGTGCCTCTTCAATCAGGGTGATGAGGTCGTAAGGCGGGCGGGGCGTTTTGCCGGTGGCGAGGGTGGCAACGGCACGCGTGATGTCACGCTTATGCGCGCCGATCCACTCATATGCCGTTTGGTGAGACGGTCGTGCCTCACCGCGCAGACGGTCCATCATGCATTCCGGCACATAGGCTGCGCCGTCCGGTGTTTCGACAAGATAGGCCTCACGCGCCACATCCCGCGACTTTACATGCAGGGTACTTGTCATCGGTAACAGACCTTTCTGGCGGCCTCGATCACTTCGGGTGTTGTGACCAGTGCAAGCTTTTCAAGGTTTGCGGCGTATGGCATGGGCACATCTTTGCCAGTGAGGTTCAGAACCGGAGCGTCGAGGTAGTCAAACGCGCGCTCCATAATCACCGACGACAAATGGTTGCCAATGGCGCCCACTGGCCAGCCTTCTTCCACCGTCACGCATCGGTTCGTCTTTTGGACGGAGGCGATCACCGTGTCATAGTCGATGGGGCGCAGGGTGCGCAGGTCAATCACTTCGGCTGAGATGCCATCCTCTGCAAGTTTGTCCGCTGCTTCGAGCGCGTAGGTCATGCCGATGCCGAAACTGACAAGCGTCACATCGGTGCCTTCGCGCCAAACCCGGGCCTTGCCGAACGGCACGGTGTAGTCGTCGATCTGCGGCACGTCGAAGGACTTGCCATAGAGGATTTCGTTTTCGAGAAAGATGATCGGATTGGGATCGCGGATTGCGGTTTTGAGCAACCCTTTAGCGTCAGATGCAGAGTACGGCATGACCACCTTTAGACCCGGGATATGGGCATACCACGCCGCGTAATCCTGGGAATGCTGCGCGCCGACGCGGGCGGCGGCACCGTTCGGGCCGCGGAACACCATTGGAGCACCCATCTGACCACCGGACATGTAAAGCGTTTTCGCGGCCGAATTGATAATCTGATCAATGGCCTGCATGGCGAAGTTAAACGTCATGAACTCGACAATCGGGCGCAGGCCACCAAATGCGGCGCCGACAGCGATACCGGTAAACCCGTGTTCTGTGATCGGCGTGTCCATCACGCGGCGTGTGCCAAACTCGTCAAGCAAGCCCTGACTGATTTTGTAGGCGCCCTGATATTCACCAACCTCTTCACCCATCAGAAACACATCGTCATCGCGGCGCATTTCCTCGGCCATGGCATCGCGCAGGGCTTCCCGAACCGTTTGTGATTTTGTTTTGGTCCCATCTGGCCAGGGGGCTTCGGCTTTTACTTCGATCGGTGCTGGCGCTGCCGGAGGCGGCGTTGTAGGGGCAAGCGGTGTTTCAGGCGCAGCTGTTGGAGCGGACGCAGGCGCGGCTTCAGGAATGGCCTCACCTTCCTCGACGAGCACTGCAATGGGCGTATTGACGGCCACGGCCTCAGTGCCTTCAGCAACAAGGATTTTGCCGACGACACCTTCGTCCACCGCTTCGAACTCCATCGTGGCTTTATCGGTTTCAATCTCGGCCATGATGTCGCCTGCCGCGACTGTGTCACCCTCTTTGACCAACCATTTGGCAAGTGTGCCTTCTTCCATTGTCGGAGAGAGCGCGGGCATCAGTACTTCGGTTGCCATTACGCGTCTCCCGAGGCTGGAGTGATCATTCCGACGACATTGCCTTGCCCGTCTTCGACATGGGCAAAGCGCCCGACGCCGGGGAAATCGGTTGGCGGTAGGGCTTCCGCGCCGCCGTTCTCTAAAGCCCACGCAAAGCTGGCATCCACATTATCGACGGGGAACGTGATGGTTCCCCCACGGATGGCACTGCCAGCCGGATGTGCGGTATCAGCCCTTGTCATTATGCCACCGGTCAGTGTGTGATCCGCGCCAATATGGTGTCCTTCGATCAGGTTATACGACACGTTTTCTGCGCCAATCATGGGCGAAAAGCTCCAGCCAAAGAGACCGCCATAGAACGCCTTGGCAGCTTCCACATCTGCCACGTATATTTCGAAATGGGGCATTAGGACACCTCCGCATAGATGTCTGTCCAAAGCTCTTCCAAGGCGGGTTCCGGGCTTTCCTTGGCGAAGTCGGCGCTCGCGTTGACGATTGCCTTGATCTCTTTGTCGATGGCTTTGAGATCGTCTTCGGTTGCGTGTTTGCCTGTTAGAAGCAGGTCACGCACATGTTCGATGGCGTCACGTTCTTCGCGCATCTTCTGGACCTCTTCGCGGGTGCGGTATTTGGCCGGGTCCGACATCGAATGGCCGCGGTAGCGGTAGGTTTTGACTTCAAGAATGTACGGGCCTTTGCCCGACCGGCAGTGCGCGACTGCCTTTTCTCCAGCAGCTTTCACGGCCAGCACGTCCATTCCGTCCACCGCTTCGCCCGGGATGCCGAAAGCGGCACCTCGTGTGTGCAGGTCGGGTGTGGAGGTGGAGCGCTGCATGGCAGTGCCCATGGCGTATTGATTGTTTTCTATGACAAAAATCACCGGAAGCGCCCAAAGGGCGGCCATGTTGAACGTTTCATAGACCTGGCCCTGGTTTGCAGCGCCATCCCCGAAATAGGTGAAGGTGACCCGGTCCGTACCTTTATATTTGTCCGCGAATGCCAGCCCGGCGCCAAGTGGCACTTGGGCTGCGACGATGCCATGGCCACCGTAGAAATGCTTCTCTTTCGAGAACATGTGCATGGAGCCGCCTTTGCCCTTGGAATACCCGCCTTCGCGCCCCGTGAGTTCGGCCATCACACCGTTTGCGTCCATCCCGCAAGCCAGCATATGCCCGTGATCGCGGTAGGAGGTGATGCGTTTGTCGCCTTCGCCCGCTGCCGCCTCAAGCCCCACAACAACAGCCTCTTGGCCGATGTAAAGGTGACAGAACCCACCGATGAGACCCATGCCATAAAGCTGGCCTGCTTTTTCCTCGAACCGGCGGATCAGCAACATGTCACGGTAATAGGTTGTCAGCTCGTCCGCTGACACATTGGGCAAGGTCTTGGATTTGGCCGTGGCCTTACGTGCCGCCATTCACGCCTCCCTACGTTAATGGTTTAGCATTAAACTTATCTGTAAGCGTACGGTGACATGCCCCGTAATGGCAAGGGCCTTACTGCGCAGGTTGATCATTGATTCGGCCGTTTGATTCGAACGTGCAGGTCACGTTCGGCTCATGTGAGCGACAATGCATTTCCTCAAATTGAAACTGTTCAAATGCGACGGACAATTACGGCCTAAATTGGGCAGGTTTAACCAATTCAAGAGACTTCGTGGCGGAAATGTGGAGAAATTACGGCTTCTGCGCAGTGAGGAACACAAAAATGCCAGATATCTCCGCCTTTGGTTTTATGGGGTCACAAGCGACGAATGGGTTGTTCGGGGCAAATGTACTGGCCACCCGATCTACTCTTGAGCCGGGCGGGACTTACGATCAGTTGATTCAAGAGCTCGGTGTCGGATCATTCCGTTACCCGGGTGGCTCGCTCACCGAACGCTATTTCGATATTACGAACCCTAACGCGACAGAGGCCTATGACCGCGATACAGGTGAAGCGCGCGACTTCATCCCACTGAACGAAGCCTTGAACTATGCAGGGTCGGAAGGTTTGTCAGTGACGGTGGTGATCCCGACCCGTGATTTTCTGACGGATGAGATGGATGAGAACGGTGACCGGTTTGCCGCTTTCGACGAGGATGTTTTGCGCGGATTTGTGCGAGATGTCGTATCTGGCGAACACGGCGAAGCAGAAATTGACGCGTTTGAGTTGGGTAACGAGTACTGGGGCAGTGGCCAGATGTCGTCGGTCGAATATGGCCGTCTTGCCAGCGAAATGGCGGTCATAATCAATGACGAGCTTGATCTCAACAATTCGGACGCCCGCATCATCGTTCAATCGGGTACCAATTTTAATTTTGCCCGGTTGTCCGACCAGTATGGCGACGACATGTCGGGCCAAGAGATCCTTGCCGATCTGAACGAGACTTACGGTCTGGAGTTGAATGAAGACAGCCTGTTCAGCTCTGGTGAAGTCAATTGGACCGATGTTGCCAATGAAATGATCCTAAGCGAGTTCGACACGCAGGCCGAACAGGAAGCGGTGGATGAAGTTGCCGTGCACGTCTATTCGCGCGGACAGGTCAATGATGACCAGCGCAGCTTTTTCCTGAACGCCACCGAAGACACGTGGGGGGACGCGTTGCCAGATGCGGGCATCGCTGTGACCGAGTGGAACACCGCCGGAAACACATCACTGCTCGACCGGAACGAGGATTACGGACTGTTTCAGTCACACGAGATGCTCAACACGATGGAGGAGTTTCTCCGTTACGACGTCCAGAACGCGCATGTGTGGCCCCTCGTTCAGAACACCCCAAACACGTTGAGTGTGGATGATGGCGACGCGGATTTGTCGCCGGGTGGCGCAATGTTCGGCCTTATGCAGGACGCGTTACCAGGCAAGACAGCCATCGACCTTACGCCTGAAGCAGGATCAGAGACGGAAGCCGAAGAAGACGGTGTCGCGGTGCATGGGTTTTGGGAACCCGATGAGCTTTTGTTTTATGTGGCGGCCACGGCAGAGGGCGGTGCAGACACGCAAGTGGATTTCTCGGACCTGATCAATGACGCGGGCAGTGTTGAAATCACCCGCCTTGGTGTGGCCGAGGGTGACGCCATCGGTGCGAGCAGGTCTGACGCTGTTCTGGAGGATGTTGATCCTGAAACAGTGATGCAAGGCACAGACCTCGCCGTGCAAATGGGGCAGGGCGAAATCATGCAGGTGCGCATGTTTGGCTTTACCCCGTCGGAGCAGTTTCAGAACCTGATTTCGAATGAGATGCCCGAAGCGTTGCCTGAACTTCTCATCGATCCGTTCTCAGACAGCGCCGAGACTTCCGAAATTGAAGGCCCAGAGACCGCGGAGATCGAGATCGCTGAAACTGCCGAAATTGAACAGCCAGAGCCTAGCTTCCCGACCGTGCCGTTTAACGAAAGTGAAGCGGCCATGCTGGAAGCTGAAGAGGCCGAACGCATCGAAGCGGAAAATGCGGATGATGAGTTGGCGGGCCTTGGCGATCTTGCCGCTGCGCTGCCATTCCTTGGGCTGATGGCGTTGTTCATGTGATGTGACGCAGCGCGGTTTTACCGGACGACAATCTCGTCTGTGCGCACCATGCCCAACATGTCCCGAGTGCGTTCATCCAACAGATCAAGGTCCAGATAGGTGTCCGACAACCGACGCGTCAGGTTCTCCATACGTGCCACTTCGATTTGAAGGTCCCGCAATTCGGCCTCAAGCTGGCGCGTTTCCACGGTAATCTCGGCCCGGCGGAACACGCCATAGTCGCCCTGGACCGCAGCGAAAATGAAATACGCGCCCACGCAGAAGCATCCTGCAAAATACACAAGGCCGCCTAATGCTGGTCGGGTGCGGTTGTCGATCATTGCTCGCCTCTTACCGCATCTCTTTCCGGATGCGCGTTGTGATGGTCGCACGGCGCAGACAAGAAGTGAATCCCGGACCGCCGCGATCACTCTAAATCACCGCATATAGCGATCAACTGTGGCTTTCTGATCGCTGTGACATCAAGCGAGGGTCAGCCCAACGCCGCCACACCCGGCAATGTTTTGCCTTCCATCCATTCGAGGAATGCACCACCCGCGGTCGAGATATACGTAAAGCTGTCAGACGCACCTGCTTTATTGAGGGCCGCAACGGTGTCTCCCCCGCCCGCGACGGAGATCAACGACCCAGCAGCGCTTAGCTTTGCGGCGTAAGCCGCGGCGGCGTTGGTCGCGGCATCAAACGGCGCGATTTCAAATGCGCCAAGCGGGCCATTCCAGATCAGTGTTTCCGCTTCATCAAACGCGGCGCAGATGCGCGCCACGCTGTTTGGTCCTGCGTCCAAAATCATCGCATCAGCGGGGCAGGCATCTGCCTTAACCGTCTCAGACAGCGCATTGGCGGCAAATTCACGGGCGATTACGATGTCGTTGGGTAAGATAATCTCACACTCCGCAGATTTGGCCTTTTCCAAGATAGACAACGCCGTGTCCGCCAGATCGTGCTCACAGAGCGATTTGCCCACGTCGATGCCCTGTGCTGCTAGGAACGTGTTTGCCATCCCGCCGCCGATCACCAACATGTCGACTTTGTCGATCAGGTTCGACAACAGGTCGAGTTTGGTTAACACTTTGGCCCCGCCAACAACCGCCACGACAGGGCGCTTTGGGGTACCAAGCGCGCTTTCCAGGGCGCTAAGCTCCGCTGCCATCAAGCGCCCTGCGCAAGATGGCAAAAGCTGCGCGACACCGGTTGTGGATGCGTGAGCGCGGTGTGCGGCAGAGAAGGCATCGTTGCAGAACACGTCCCCAAGCGATGCCAGAAACTGCGCCATTTGCGGGTCGTTGGCCTCCTCCATTGCAGAAAACCGGGTGTTTTCGATCAGAACGACAGCGTCGGCGGGAAAGTCATCAATCATCTCTCGCGATGGGCGTTCGACGAATGTCACAGACCGGCCCAAAGCGGCTTCCAGGGCTGGCACGGTTATTCGCAAGCTCATTTCGGGGTTGGGCTTGCCTTTGGGACGACCGAAATGCGCCAGCAGGATCGGTGTGCCCCCCTTGGCCAATATGTCCGTGATCGTTGGAACAATCCGTTCGATGCGTGTGGCATCTGTCACCGCGCCGTTTTCAACCGGCACGTTTATGTCGACCCGTGTCAACACGCGCTTTCCAGCAAGGTCCATATCGTCAAGCGTTTTCCAGGCCATCTGTCCCTCCGGTCCGGTTGTTGGGCCCCGTGATGACAATGCGCGTGGGCAAGGTCAATGCGGTCCTTGGCATTCCTGGGGGCGGGCTTTAAGTCATGACGCAACTTTAGATGTGAAGGAGTGCGGCATGGCCGACATCAAAGACCCCGAAAACACGATCCTGGTTGAGTTGAAAGACGGCACCGTCACCATTGAGCTGTTGCCCGATGTGGCCCCGAAGCACGCTGAGCGCATGAAAGAGCTTGCGCGGTCGGGTCAGTACGACAACGTGTGTTTTCACCGTGTGATTGATGGTTTCATGGCGCAAACTGGCGATGTGGAGCATGGCGACATGGAAGACGGTTTCAACATTCGTCGCGCTGGTACAGGCGGGTCGGACATGCCGGACTTGCCCGCCGAGTTTTCAAAACTTCCGCATGATCGGGGCACATTGGGTGCGGCGCGGTCGTCTAATCCGGATTCTGCCAATTCGCAGTTCTTCATCAACTTCTCGGACAACCACTTCCTGAATGGTCAGTACACTGTCTACGGACGTGTGATCTCGGGCATGGAACATGTGGACGCAATTGTGCGGGGTGAGCCACCTGCGAGCCCGGACCGTATGATTTCGGTGAAGGTGGCCGCTGATGCGTAAACTGGCGATTGCCTTTTCCTTGCTTGCGTCACCGGCGTTGGCAACGGGCCTTCAGGTTGAGATTGCTGGCGAAGCCGCTGGTGTCGTAACCATCGATCTGTTCGAAGATGTCGCCCCTCAACATGTGGCTCAGATCGCCGCATTGGCGGAAGAGGGCGCATATGACGGAGTTGTCTTTCACCGCGTAATCGACGGCTTCATGGCGCAAACCGGCGATGTCGAGTTTGGCAAGATCGACGGCGGTGATATGAGCAGGGCCGGGCGCGGTGGATCAGACCGCCCAGATTTGCCCGCTGAGTTTTCGGACCTCCCCTTTGATCGCGGCGTGGTCGGCATGGCCCGATCGCAAAGCCCGAACTCTGCCAATTCTCAGTTCTTCATCATGTTCGAAGAAGGCTATTCTCTGAACGGTCAGTACACCGTGATCGGTACTGTGACCGAAGGCATGGATGTTGTGGACGCCATCAACCGCGGCTTGGTGCTTATGGGTGGGTTCTTTGGCCAGCCTGCTTTTTTGGCTTTTGTCACGTTCATTTATTAATCAATGGTGCGCGCCGATTTTGTGCCGCGCACCCGTCTGTCCCCAAACCTAGCGCCGTTTCACACTTGCGTGTGAAGTCTATGCATCCCCTGATACGTGTCCCACAATCCCAGGGTATACGGTAGGGAGGGGTCTGATGCGAACCGCACTATTGGCAGCTTGTGTCTCAGTGACGTTGGCCACATCCGCCATCGCAAGTCCTGAGTTTTGGCGCCACGAATGGCCGAACACGAATTTCGAGATCACATCCGTTGAGAACTGGGTCGAAATCCTATCGGGTGGGCCGCCCAAGGACGGAATCCCGGCACTAGACGATCCTGACTTCATCTCGGTCGCCGACGAAACGCGCATCCAGCCGTTGGAACCTGTCATAACATTAGAGTTGGGCGGCGATATTCGCGCTTACCCAATTCGTTACCTGACATGGCATGAGATCGTGAATGACATTGTGAATGGCATTCCGGTTGCTGTCACCTTTTGCCCTTTGTGTAATTCTGCGCTGACCTTTGACCGGCGTGTCGAAGGTCAGGTGCTGAGCTTTGGCGTGTCGGGCAAGCTGCGCAATTCGGATATGATCATGTATGACCGTGAAACTGAAAGCTGGTGGCAGCAGGCGCTGGGCACCGGGGTTGTTGGTCAGTTTACGGATATCGAACTCAATACCCTTCCAAGCTGGATGGAAAGCTGGCAGGAGTTTTCGACCCGCAACCCGGATGGCCTTGTGATGGCGGAACCCGGGTACAATCGCGACTACGGGCGCAACCCATATCGCGGTTATGACAGTTCCACTAAGCCCTTCCTCTATTCCGGAGAAATGCCGCCGCACGGCATTGATGCCTTGGCCCGGGTCATTCGTGTTGGGGATCGCGCTTGGCCCATGGAGCGTTTGCGCACCGATGGCGAAGTCACCGAAGCCGGTGTTACCATTTCTTGGCGGGCTGGTCAGGCGTCAGCGCTTGACACCGCGCGGATTGGGGCAGGACGGGACGTTGGTTCGATCCGTGTGCGGGATGCGTCTGGTCAGGATGTGCCGCATGATGTTATGTTTGCTTTCGCCTATCACGCTTTCTGGCCTGATGGAGTATGGATGCTGGGCAATTAAGCCCTGCAGTTAACCCATTTTCACCAGCGCATGCCGCTTTTTGCCCGCGCTCAGCTTGATCGGACTGGCCAATGCGGCTGCATCAATCATCAGGCCCGCATCTGTGAGCGGCGCATCGTCGAGCTTTGCACCGTTTTCAGCGATGAGTCGCTTGGCTTCTTTGCCTGATTTCGCAAGCCCAGATTTGACGATCAACTGGACCACTGAAATCCCGTCACCGATATCCTCAGACGTCAATTCCACAGTGGGCAGGTCGTCTCCGATGCCACCTTTCTCAAACACCTCGCGTGCTGTTGCCTCAGCCGCTGCCGCAGCGTCAGACCCATGGCACAGCGTTGTGACAGCGTTCGCCAATACGATCTTGGCGTCGTTGATTTCTGAGCCTGCTAGCGCACCCAGCCGGTCGCATTCGTCTACTGGCATTTCTGTGTAGAGTTTCAGGAAACGGCCAACGTCGGCATCGGTCGTGTTGCGCCAGAACTGCCAGAATTCGTAAGGCGACCGCATGTTGGCATTGAGCCAGACCGCACCGTCCTGCGACTTGCCCATCTTCTTTCCGTCGCTGGTTGTCAGTAATGGGGATGTCAGGCCATAAATCTCATGATCCAGTACGCGCCGCGTGAGGTCGATCCCGTTGACGATGTTGCCCCACTGATCCGACCCACCGAACTGTACCAGACAACCATAGCGCCGGTTAAGCTCAAGAAAATCATAGGCCTGCAGGATCATGTAATTGAATTCAAGAAAGCTCAGGCTTTGTTCCCGGTCCAGCCGGGATTTGACGCTTTCGAAGGATAACATCCGGTTGACCGAAAAGTGCCGCCCGATGTCGCGTAGGAAATCGAGGTAGTTCAGCTCGTCCAGCCATTCAGCATTGTTGAGCATCAACGCTCCAGTCGCGCTGTCATTGTAAGACACGTATTTGGCGAAGACTTGTTTGATACCGGCAATATTGTCGTCGATCTGGTCCGGTGTCAGCAACGGACGCTCGTCCGCTCGAAACGATGGGTCGCCGACCTTGGTGGTGCCGCCGCCCATCAGCGTGATCGGCTTGTGCCCAGTTTTCTGCAACCAGCGCAGCATCATAATCTGGATCAGACTGCCCACGTGCAACGACTTTGCGGTTGCATCAAACCCAATATACCCAGGCACCACCCCTTTGATCAGCGCCTCGTCAAGGCCCTGATAATCGGTGCAATCGGCCAGAAAGCCGCGCTCCATCATGACATGCATGAAGTCCGATTTGGGATGGTAGGTCATGGGTTTGCCTCGTAGGGTTTGCGACAGCAGCTATACGCAGGGCAGGGCAAAAGGTGAAGGGCAAGTTGGCAGAGCCGATCTGGGCACTGGGTACAATGTCGGGCACATCGTTGGACGGTGTGGATGCAGCGATGGTGCTGACCGATGGCGTCACGATTTCCGAATTCGGCGCATCATCGTACCGCGCCTATTCGCGTCCGGAACAAGAGGTCTTAGCATCGGCGCTTGGAAAGTGGCCCGGAGACGATATTCAAGCGGCTGAAAAGGTGGTGCTCGACGCCCATTGCGATGTGTTGCGTGCTTACTCCGACGCGCGTTTGATCGGTTTCCACGGTCAGACCCTCGCGCATGAACCACATGGTCGCGGAACATTCCAAGCCGGTGATGGCGCAGCGTTGGCGCAGGCACTGTCATGCGATGTGGTTTGGGATTTCCGGTCCGCAGATGTCGACATGGGCGGCGAAGGCGCGCCGTTGGCGCCTTTTTTTCATTGGGCCTGTTCCAAATGGATCGAGGCGAAAAAGCCTTTGGCGTTTCTCAATCTGGGCGGCGTCGGAAACCTGACCTGGGTCGATCCGCAATCGGATGCACCGGAAGCGCCAGGCGCTTTGCTTGCGTTTGACACAGGTCCAGCGAATGCGCCGATCAACGACTTGTTGATGGCCCGACGTGGGCTGCCGTTTGACGAAAACGGCGCGCTGGCGGACCAAGGGCATGTGGTGGACGGCGCTTTGGAACTGTTTCTGCAGGAGGCGTATTTTCGCAAGATGCCGCCAAAGTCGCTCGATCGGAATGATTTTTCCCTCATGCTTGACCTCGTGCGCGAACTCGATGATGCGGATGCGGCCGCAACGATGACTGCGATGGCCGCAGCGGCTGTGATGCAAGGTGTGGAACACTGCCCAAGCCCGCCAAGCCGCCTGTTGGTCACCGGTGGTGGGCGTCACAATCCGGTGCTTATGGCTATGCTCGAAACAGCCCTCGACTGTCCTGTCGCGCCGGTGGAAGATGTGGTTTTGGACGGTGACATGCTTGAGGCACAAGCCTTTGCGTATCTTGCAGTGCGCGTGCTGCGGGGGCTCCCCACCTCCGGGCCGGGCACCACAGGCGTTCGCGCTCCTGTTGGCGGCGGGCAGATTTCCAGGGTTTGACGATAAAGAGCGCCACGGGCGCGCACGTCTGGCTTGCTGCGCCTGCGGATCATCAAGCGTGTTTTTTGGGGCTCTGCCCCAAACCCCGAGGTATTTTGAGCCCAAAGAAACCCATTATTAAGGTTAATCTGTGAATATGTTTTTGCGGTACAGGCCGAGGGGCCGATGACCGTGCCCGAAGAAGCCCTGGCGCAAACCAGTTTGCTTCACCGCCCGCTGCATGTCTGTGCAGCGGGTATTTTGGTTTCTTTGGGCTTAAAATACCTCGGGGTGAGGCCGAAGGCCGAGGGGCAGAGCCCCTTAAGAAAAACCGCGCTATCCGCCAGTATGGCTCATATGGCGCGACACACGGCCATCGACAGTTTGACGTGAATAGTCAAAATCGTGGCCTTTCGGTTTATGCGCAATCGCATTGCGGATAGCCTCTTCCAGAGCGTCATCGTTGTGCGGATGGTTGCGCAACGCGCCGCGCAAGTCGGCATTGTCTTCCTGACCAAGACACATGAACAGTTCCCCGGTGCAGGTCAGCCGGACCCTGTTGCAGCTTTCACAGAAATTATGTGTCAGCGGTGTGATGAAGCCGATCTTTTGACCAGTTTCTTCGATCCGGACATAGCGCGCAGGGCCTCCTGTGCGTTCCGGCAGGTCAGTCAGTGTGTACGCTGTACGCAATTCCGCACGGAGATCGCTGAGCTTCCAATACTGATCCAAACGGTCCTCGTTTCCGATGTCACCCATCGGCATGACCTCGATAAAGGTCAGGTCCATATCGCGCTCTGCACACCATTCGGTGATTGTGAAAAGCTCGTCTTCGTTGAAGCCCTTTAATGCAACCGCATTGATCTTGACGCGGAGCCCCGCGTTTTGCGCGGCGTCAATACCGTTCAAAACCTGTTTGAGGCGCCCCCACCGCGTGACATCCGAGAACTTCTTTTCGTCGAGTGTGTCGAGTGAAATGTTGATCCGGCGCACGCCCGCATCATAGAGGTCGCCGGCAAACCGATGCAGCTGAGATCCGTTTGTTGTGAGCGTCAATTCCTTGAGGTCGCCAGCGTCAAGGTGCCGTGTCATGGCGCGGAAAAACGCAATGATATCGCGACGCACCAGCGGCTCACCGCCAGTGATCCGTAGTTTTTCGACACCCATTCGGATGAAGGTCGAACACATGCGGTCCAGTTCTTCGAGCGTTAGCAATTCCTTCTTGGGCAAGAAGGTCATATTTTCCGACATGCAGTACACGCAGCGGAAATCACAGCGGTCTGTTACGGAGACGCGAAGGTAATTGATCGCGCGGTGAAACGGGTCAATAAGCGGTGTCATGCCAATGAGCCTAGCCATCCCTGCCTTGCTGGGCAAGTATAGCTGGACGATAAGACGCAGGACCATCGTCGGAGTCAAGCAGAGTGAAAAAAGCGGTTTTGTTGAGTGTTGCCATGGCATTGGGTGGTTGCGGACAGTTGGGTCTTCAGCAAGCCGCGGCCCCGTCGCAATCAAGTGAACAACTGCGCCCTCAAGCGCGTCCGGATGGGTCGGAGGTCGTTTTGCGGCCACCGCCCGACAATGCGCGTACCGTTGAAGAGTTCGATACAACCACTGCAGAAGAACGCGCGGCGGCGTCTGCTCCGGCGGATGTGGCGCGTGAGCAATCGCTGGGAGGAACCATTGTGTCGCTCGGAGACCCGGCGCGCCCGGGTTTCTGGCTTGAAACGCCTTTGGTTTCTACCTCTGCCATGGGGCGCGTGGCGTATTCCGCGACCGGGCAGTCCGCTCAGGTGGAGCTTATCCCAATTGACGGGCCAGCGACGGCTGGCAGCCGCATGTCATTGGCGGCGATGCGGTTGCTGGGTGTCCCTCTGACAGGACTTGTCGAAGTACAGGTGTTTTCAGGTGGCTAGATGGCGCGCCGCTTCTTTGCGCGCGAAGGGCTTCATCCGGTCGCCATAGCTGGCGAGAAACGCCGTGGTGCTGGCCGCATCGTGTTTTGACAGGTCACGTAGCCACCAGGCGACAGCTTTTTGAATGAACCATTCCGGGTCATCGACATAGCTTGCGGCCCATCCTAGTACACGCTGGCGCACATGCACTTCGTCCGCTGAAGGATGGTTTTGCTTGGTCCAGGGTAGGGTAATCACAAGTGCCGCGCGCCGCGTCCACATGTGCTTGCTTGTGGTCCAGGTCTCAACAACGTCCAGTCGCGATGGATCGGCGGCCAAACGACGTTGTCCTGCCATGCATGCATGATCAGCTATGGCCCAAGAATCAAAATCAGGCACCCAGCTTTGGATCAGCGTCCAAGCGGCATCATCCGAGGGTTTGATGCGCGCTTGCGTGAGAAGCTTGGCGGCCGCGACGCGGGCTTCAAAAATGTCAGATTTCCAAAGGTCTTCTGCCAGCGATAGGCGTGCATCAAGGTCAAGCGTCTTCCGCCAATCTCGGACAAGGATATCAGTCTCAGGATTGGCAACGCCAAGGTATGTGCGAGGCGCTTTGTGGTAAGCGGCCATCTGATCGGCACGTCCGTCTTCGGCTTTTTCTTTCAGTGCCGCGAGCGCTTGCTCAAATGTCATGAGGGCAGGTTGGCTTCGATCCCCGTCGGCTTGCCATCAAGACTGCGCGAATTGCGTGTTTCCCAATACGTCCGGATACCGTTCGCGCCCTTATCTGCTGCCCATTTCTTAAGCGTATCACGCTCGCCGACATGGTCGAAGAAGGGGACCGCATACCCACAGGATGTCTGGACCATGTTGATCGTCAGATCATAGATTTGTCGCGCTTCGGGGCGGTCGCCAAAGTGGGTGATGAGCGTTTCCCATTCGGGGGCGTTGCGGTGGATGCATGTCGCTGTGCCATATGTCCGCAGTATGACGGGGCGGGTGGTGAACGAACACCACATCAACGTCATGCGCGGATGCTCGGCCAAGTGTGCTGCGGTTTCATTGCCCGAACCGGTCATGTTCAGCCAAATGATGCGGTTTGGGCTTAGCACCCTTAAGCTGTCCATCCCTTTGGGTGACACATTTACTAACCCGTCGGGTGCCGCCGTGGCGCTGAAGAACATGTGCTGCGCTTCGATCGTCTTGATATGGTCGTTGCTCAGTTGGTCGAACTGTTTGCCCATAGGTCACTCCACCGTAACGGACTTGGCCAGGTTGCGTGGCTGATCGACATCTGTGCCTTTTGCGATAGCGGCGTGATATGCCAGCAATTGAGCGGGCAACGCATAGAGCAGAGGCGACAATACCGGGTCCACTTCGGGCAAGATAACAGTTCTCCAGACGTCAGTGCCAGCAGCTTCGGCGCCTGCGGCATCAGTGATCAGGCAGACGCGCCCGCCGCGTGCCATCACTTCGTGCATGTTGGACACCGTTTTGTCGAACAATGCGTCGCGAGGCGCCATGACCACTACAGGAACTGATTTGTCGATCAGGGCAATAGGCCCGTGTTTCAGTTCGCCTGATGCATAAGCTTCGGCATGTATATAACTGATTTCCTTTAGTTTCAGGGCGCCTTCAAGTGCGAGGGGGTACATCAAGCCTCGCCCTAAAAACAGCACGTCGCGTGCTTCGGCGATTTGTGCGGCGGCGTCGGCTATCGACGGATCGCGGTCCAGCGTGGCGTTGAACAGCCCTGGGAGCGCACGCAGGTTTGAGAGAGTTTCCGCCAATTTCGCGTCTGTGATCGTTTCCCGTTGATGTGCTGCGCGCAAGGCGATCAACAAAAGTGTGTTCAATTGGCAGGTGAACGCTTTGGTCGATGCCACCCCTACTTCGACCCCGGCATGGATCGGTAAAGCCAGGTCGCTTTGCCGCGCGATGGAGCTTTCGGCGACGTTGACCACCGAAAGAATGGTATCGGCTTTTCCCTTGCAATAGCGAAGGGCTGCCAGCGTGTCGGCGGTTTCACCTGATTGAGAAACGAACATCGCGACCGTGCCAGCCGGTACGGGCGGTTCGCGGTAGCGGAATTCAGAGGCGATATCGACTTCGACCGGCAATTGCGCGAGTTGTTCAAACCAGTACTTCGCTGTCAGACAGGCATAGAATGCCGTGCCACATGCGACCATGGTCAGCCGATCAACAGATGAAAAGTCGGGTAGGGCTTCGGGCATGACGATCTGGTTGCCGTCAAGATACCCGCGCAGCGCATCGGCAAGGACCGTTGGCTGTTCGGCAATCTCTTTTGCCATGAAGTGCTTGTAGCCTGCCTTGTCCACGCGCGCGGCGTCCATGCTGATCTGGTGCGCCTCACGCGCAACGCGGTCGCCATTCTCGTCAAAGATATCAAGCGTTTGCCGGGTAAGGATCGCGCAGTCGCCTTCTTCCAAGTAGGTGATCCTGTCGGTCAATGGGGCCAGTGCTATCGCATCGGACCCTACGAACATCTCACCGTCGCCATGGCCAATGGCCAGTGGGCTACCTTTGCGCGCCGCAACGATGAGATCATCTTCACCATCAAACAGGAACGCCAGCGCGAAAGCCCCATCCAGTCGGGACAAACACATGCGCGCGGCATCCACATGGCTCATGCCTTGATGCATGTAGTGATGGGTCAAAAGGGCAATCGTTTCGGTGTCGGTATCGGTTTCCGGCGTGATCTGGTGTTCCGCGAGTTCCGCGCGGAGATCTTTGAAGTTTTCGATGATCCCATTGTGGACCACAGCCACCGGGCCAGATTGATGCGGATGCGCGTTTGTGGCGTTTGGTGCGCCGTGTGTCGCCCAACGGGTATGCCCGATACCAGATTTGCCCGGAAGTGGATTGTGTACGAGCAGATCAGAGAGGTTCACGAGCTTGCCCACGGCGCGACGGCGATCCAGGCTGCCATTGTTCACGGTCGCGATCCCGGCACTGTCATAGCCGCGATATTCGAGCCGTTTTAGCGCCTCAACCAGCAGGGGCGCCGCCTCATGGTCCCCTAAAACACCGACAATACCGCACATAAAATCAACCTTTTGCCTGTTTGGCTTTTCTGGCGCGCAGCATCGACATGAGCTTGCGGGCGAAGCCTTTTTTGTTTTTTTGCTCTGTGCGCGCGATGGCCATGGCCCCGTCCGGGACGTCTTGCGTGACCGTTGTGGCCGTCGCTGTCATGGCTTCATCGCCCACCGTGACTGGGGCGACCAGCATTGTGTTCGACCCGATGAAGCTATCCCGACCAATGGTGGTTTTGTGCTTCATCACGCCGTCATAATTGCAAGTGATTGTGCCTGCGCCAATATTCGAACGTGCGCCGACCGATGCATCGCCAATATAGGTCAGGTGATTGACCTTTGCGCCTTCGTCGATGCTGGCATTCTTGATCTCAACGAAATTGCCAATGTGCACGTCTTCCGCCAGTTCCGCGCCGGGCCGCAACCGAGCGAAGGGACCAACGGTTGCACCGCGGCTGACATGCGCGCCTTCCAGATGGCTGAACGCCCGGATCCGCGCGCCGGATTCCACTGTAACGCCAGGTGCAAACACCACGTTGGGTTCTATCATTGTGTCGCGGCCGATCACGGTGTCAAACGACAAAAACACGGTCTCGGGCGCCTGCATTTGTACCCCGTCGCTCATCAAAGCGGTGCGCTTGTTTTTCTGAAATGCGGCTTCCGCTGCTGCGAGTTCAACGCGGGAATTGATGCCAAGGGTTTCGGCTTCATCACAGGCAACGGCGGTTGATTTCAGACCGCGTGAGTTGGCGATGCCGGGGATGTCGGTGAGGTAGTATTCGCCGGAGGCGTTGTCATTGCCAACGGCATCCAGAAGATCGAACATCGTCGCGGCGCCGGCGCAAACAACGCCTGAATTACAGAAGGTTACAGCGCGTTCTTCGTCTCTCGCATCTTTGTACTCCACGATCTTTGACAGCGCGTCGCCGTCCATGATCAAGCGTCCGTACTTGCCGGGATCCGCGGCCTCAAAACCAAGGACAACCACATCGAACGAAGTGCGTGCGTCGATCATGCGTTCGAGGGTTTCGGTCGTGATGAATGGCGTGTCGCCGTAAAGGACAATCACATCGCCATCAAAACCCGATAGCGCCTCTTTCGCCTGTGCCACCGCGTGCCCGGTGCCAAGCTGTTCTTCTTGCAGAACGGTGATGACGTCCGGATCGAAAGCGCGGGCTGCAGCGTCGACTTGTTCGCTTCCAAACCCGGTCACAACTACCGTCTTTTCGGGCTCTAATGCACAGGCGGACAGCATGGCATGGTGCAACAGCGGTGCGCCGCCGATGGTGTGCAGCACCTTGGGCAGATCAGATTCCATGCGGGTTCCTTTGCCTGCCGCAAGGATCACCAAAGCTATGCTCATAGGTTTTCTCTTTGTCTTTTTCTTACGCTCCTTTTATCGGTCTGACCCACTGCCGCAAGGCAACAGATTTCACACTAGGTTGCGGGTTGTGACAGGAGAGCGTTTATGCGGACCGTGATTTTTGACCTCGACGGAACGCTTGCCGACACAAGTGGTGATCTGATTGCAGCGGCCAACTATTGCTTTGATCAGATGCCGTTTGAGGCGCGGCTCGATCCGATCAACGACGCAGGCACTGCTCTTCGCGGAGGCAAAGCGATGCTGACGCTTGGTCTGGAACGGGCTGGGCAGTATTCCGCCGAACAGGTAGAGCAGTGGTATCCCGAATTGCTCAAAGCCTACGGTGATGCACTCGACGTGCATACTGTAATCTATCCGGGGGCCATGGCGGCGATTGATGTTTTGAAATCCAAAGATATCCGCGTCGGTATTTGCACCAACAAACCTGAAGGGTTGGCGCAGACGCTGCTGGAACGGCTTGGGGTGCGTGATGTGTTTGGGTCGTTAATCGGCGCAGACACGTTGGCGACACGCAAACCAGACGCGGCACCGTACATCGCGGCGGTTGAACAAGCTGGTGGCGTGGTGGGTGCTAGCTGCCTGATCGGCGACACTATCACGGACCGCAACACCGCCAAAGCCGCAGGCGTGCCTTGCGTTCTAGTTGCCTTCGGGCCGAGTGGAGGTGATATGGCAGCGTTGGAACCTGAAGCAATCATCGATCATTTCGATGAATTGCCGGGCGTCGTTCAGCGCTTGTTGGGTTAATCCGGCTGGTAGAGCGGCACGGTCGAAATCGCAACCTTGGCTGATCCGTCAGTAAGCTCGGCGGCGTGGGCCCAATAGATCAGCGTCTGGTTTGTTTCATCAAAGATGCGCTTCACCCGTAATGACTTCAAAACGATAGACCTGGCCTCACGGAACACATTCTCACCGCTTTCGCCTCGATCAATGTCGCCGATTTCAATTGGACCGGTCTGGCGGCACGCCAAAGACGCATTTGACGGGTCTTCGAACCAGTTGCCTTGCTCAACCGGTCTATCAAGCCGCGGTCGAAATACGCGATGTGACAGGTCACACCGGACACTTTCGGGTCTTGGATGGCTTCAATGATGATATCGTTGCCGACCCAATCAACTCCGACCTCACCAACCTGTTCGGCGACCAGGGGTGAAGAGAGAGCAGTTGTAAGAGCAAAGCACGTTAATATCGGGCGCATAACGGGTCCTTTCGGCTGGGAACATCGGATTGGATTGCAACGTCTTCCTGATCCAAGTGCTTGACCATGAGAGTAGGTTGGCCTAAAGATTTGAACAAGTGTTCAATAAACGTCTTCGGGGGAGAAGCGGATGTTCAACGCAACCATGCAGTTTGATTTAGGCGAAGACGTCAATTCCCTGCGCGAAATGGCGCATCGCTGGGCACAAGAGCGCGTCAAGCCGCTGGCCGCTGACATCGACCGCAGCAACGACTTCCCGTCCGCACTCTGGACCGAGATGGGCGAACTTGGCCTTCTCGGGATTACTGTGGACGAGGCGTATGGCGGCGCGGGGATGAGCTATTTGGCACACACCGTGGCCATTGAAGAAATCGCGCGTGCATCAGCGTCGGTTTCGCTCAGCTACGGAGCGCATTCCAATCTTTGCGTGAACCAGATCAAGCTTAACGGAACTCACGAACAAAAAACGAAGTATCTGCCGGGCCTGATCTCGGGCGAACATGTCGGGGCATTGGCGATGTCTGAACCCAGTGCCGGTTCAGATGTCGTGTCGATGAAACTGCGCGCAGAAAAGCGGAACGACCATTACCGCCTGAATGGAAGCAAGTACTGGATCACGAACGGCCCGGATGCGGACACATTAGTTGTCTACGCGAAAACCGATCCAGATGCCGGATCAAAGGGCATCACAGCGTTTCTTATTGAGAAAGTGATGACCGGGTTTTCGACGAGTCCCCATTTTGACAAACTTGGCATGCGCGGTTCAAACACCGCGGAGTTGATCTTTGAAGACGTGGAAGTCCCGTTCGAGAACGTGTTGGGCGAAGAGGGCAAAGGCGTTCGCGTTTTGATGTCAGGGCTCGATTACGAACGTGTCGTTCTGGCTGGAATTGGTTTGGGCATCATGGCCGCGTGTCTTGATGAGGTCATGCCGTATATGGCTGAACGTAAGCAGTTTGGAGAGCCTATTGGCAATTTCCAACTGATGCAGGGAAAGATGGCCGACATGTATACTGCGATGAATTCGGCGCGGGCTTATGTCTACGAGGTTGCGAAAGCCTGTGACCGGGGGGACGTCACCCGACAAGACGCGGCCGCTTGCTGTCTATACGCGTCTGAGGAAGCCATGAAACAGGCGCATCAGGCGGTGCAAGCCATGGGTGGGGCCGGGTTCCTGTCGGATGCCCCGGTCAGCCGCATTTTCCGCGATGCGAAACTGATGGAGATCGGGGCCGGAACGTCGGAAATCCGACGCATGCTGGTCGGGCGCGAAATGATGGCAGCGATGGGTTAACGCGGTGCGTGGCTGGGTCTGGTGGATCCCGCTGGGACTGGCCACACTTGCCGGTGCGTTGCTTGCCTTTCGCTACGGTTGGATTGCAGCGACCATAACGGAGACAGATGTGATCAACGCGATGGCCACACGCTACATCACGCAAGACGGTGGACCAGACGCCAAAGCCACGGATTGCGTCGGCCTGCAGGGGCAGTTGGAAGGCGCGTGGATTACCGTGCGGTGCGGAACGTTTTCGTATCATGTGAACGCGTTCGGTGGTCTGATGTCGACAGAACCCGTGCAAGAAAGCCCCTCCATATGATGCGTCCCTTGTTGAAACCCGCGCCTTACGACGCTCTGCGCAAAGGCTTCGACTGGGATCTGCCGTCTGTACTCAACATGGCGCATCAGGTTTGTGACGGCTGGGCGGTGACAGAGCCCGAAAGGCTGGCCATTATCGAGGTCACGCCAGAGCATGTGCGCAAGATCACCTACGGCGATCTTTGGTATCGGTCCCGCCAGGTTGAAACCGCGCTGATCGAACGCGGTGTCATGCGCGGAGACCGTGTGGGCGTTTTGCTGTCGCAATCCCCGCTATGCGCTGCAGCCCATATTGCGGCGTGGCGGCTTGGGGCGATCTCTGTCCCGTTGTTCAAGCTGTTTCGCACCGACGCCCTGAAGTCGCGCATTCAGGATGCAGATTTAGGGGTGGTGGTCACCGATCTGGAAGGCGTGGTGCAGCTTGCCGGTCTGGGTGTGGCGACGATCACGCGCAGTGATCTAGGAGCGTCTGCTGGCACGCGTGCTTTCGTTGAAACCGGGCCCGAAGACGCCGCGACGTTGATTTACACCTCTGGCACAACCGGAAAGCCCAAAGGCGCGCTGCACGGGCACCGTGTACTGACCGGGCATTTGCCTGGGGTTGAGATGAGCCATGATTTTCTGGGTCAGGAGGAGGATGTCCTTTGGACACCGGCAGACTGGGCGTGGATCGGTGGGCTGTTTGATGTGCTTATGCCGGGTCTTGCGCTTGGCGTGCCTGTCGTGGCGTCCCGAATGCAGAAGTTCGATGCGGGAAGCTGCCAGAATTTAGTGGACCGGGCAGGTATTCGAAACGTGTTCTTTCCTCCAACTGCGCTCCGTATGCTCAAGGCGACCGATACACCGATTGAAGGCTTGCGATCCATTGCCAGTGGGGGCGAACCGCTTGGGGCCGAGATGCTTGCCTGGGGTAAAGAGGCGTTTGGCACGACAATCAATGAATTTTACGGTCAGACCGAATGCAACATGATCGTGTCGTCCTGCAGCGCGTCATTCGACGCGGTACCCGGCGCCATGGGACGCGCTGTGCCCGGTCATCAGGTGGCCGTGATCGGGGCAGATGGGTTGCCTTGTGACAACGAGGGAGACATCGCTGTGCGCCGGGGGTCGGCCTCCATGTTTTTAGAATATTGGCGCAAGCCGGATTCCACCAAAGCCAAATTCAGGGGTGATTGGATGCTCACCGGGGATCGGGGCGTAACGGACGCGGGCACGATCCGATTTGTCGGGCGCGAGGATGATGTCATCACCTCATCCGGGTATCGCATTGGCCCGGCTGAGATCGAAGACTGCCTGCTAAGCCATCCCGCAGTTGCGACTTGTGGTGTTGTGGGCAAACCCGACGCGCTACGTACCGAGATCGTGAAAGCCTACGTGGTGCGTAAATCCGGATCAGATGTGGCGGTTGAGGACCTTCAGGTGTGGGTTAAGGAAAAGCTCGCAGGCCATTCATATCCAAGAGAAATCGAGTTTTTAGACGCGTTGCCATTGACTGTGACTGGCAAGGTTATTCGCAAAGAGCTCAAGCTGCGGGCCAGTCAGGAGAAACCGTCATGAAGTACATCGCCTGCATCGTTCTTGTTGTGGGATTTGGTCAGACAGCGATAGCACAGCAGTTGCAAAGCGATGCGGGCATCGTGCGTGCATGCTTTAGCAACACACCTGTTGGCGCTTTGTACCCAACCTGCTTGGGCGAAGCGTCTGGCCAGTGTCAGGAGCAGCCGGGTGGGTCAACGACGGTGGGAATGGCGGAATGCATCTCATCCGAGACGGCTGCTTGGGACGCGATCCTGAATGAGGAATACAAGGCAACCCAAGTGGCATTGGAAGAACAGGACAGCGCTGGCGGTGCGCAAATCCTGGACCGGACTGACGCTTTGCGTGAGGCCCAACGCGCTTGGATCGCCTTTCGTGACGCCGATTGCACTGCGCGCTATGCCATTTGGCAAGACGGCACGATCCGCACAATTGTAGGTGCGAATTGCCACCTGACGATGACGGCCTCTCGCGCAATCGAGTTGCGCGACATGCGAGGATTTTGACGTGAAGCTTCAATCCCAGGCCATCCCATCGTCCGAGCAGTTTAAGGCCAACCAAGCAGCTAACCTTGACGCTTTAGCAACGGTACAAGCAGCCGCTGATCTGGCGGTGGCAGGTGGTGGAGATCGGTCGCGGGAACGTCATGTGTCGCGCGGCAAGATGCTGCCGCGGGATCGGGTGGCAAACCTTTTGGACCCGGGATCGCCGTTTCTTGAGGTCGGCACGTTTGCGGCGCACGGCATGTATGACGGCGCGGCGCCTTGTGCCGGGGCAATAGCGGGTGTCGGCAGAGTGCACGGTCGGCAGGTTATGGTCATTTGCAATGATGCCACCGTGAAGGGTGGCACTTATTATCCGATGACCGTCAAAAAGCACCTGCGCGCGCAAGAGATCGCAGAAGAGAACCAATTACCATGCGTCTACCTGGTGGATTCAGGTGGCGCGAACCTGCCCAATCAAGACGAGGTCTTCCCGGATCGGGATCATTTTGGGCGCATCTTTTACAATCAGGCGCGCATGTCCGCCAAAGGGATCGCGCAGATCGCCGTTGTCATGGGGTCTTGCACCGCTGGCGGCGCATACGTGCCTGCAATGTCGGATGTCACGATCATCGTCAAAGAGCAGGGGACGATCTTTCTGGCAGGTCCGCCACTAGTGAAGGCCGCAACTGGCGAAGTTGTCACTGCCGAAGACCTTGGTGGTGGTGATGTGCATACTCGCTTGTCGGGTGTGGCCGACTATCTGGCAGAAGACGACACGCACGCGCTCGCATTAGCGCGACGCGCAATCGCTTCATTGGGTGCTCGGCAAGATACGAATGGACTGCGACAATCACCTGAAGCTCCGGCTTACGATCCCTCAGAAATCTTTGGCGTTGTCCCAGGGGATTTACGGACGCCGTATGACATCCGCGAGGTGATCGCGAGGATTGTGGATGGCTCTCGGTTTGATGAGTTCAAACCGCGGTTTGGTGAGACGCTGGTCACAGGATTTGCCCATGTCGATGGCTGGCCGGTTGGCATAGTCGCCAATAACGGAGTTCTGTTTTCCGAAGCCGCACAAAAGGGCGCGCATTTTGTCGAGCTTTGTTCGCAGCGCAAAATTCCGCTTGTGTTCCTGCAGAATATCACCGGGTTCATGGTGGGCCGAAAGTACGAAAACGAAGGCATCGCGCGGCACGGCGCGAAAATGGTCTCTGCGGTTGCCTGCACGTCGGTTCCCAAGAGCACGATGCTGGGCGGGGGATCGTTTGGCGCGGGTAATTACGGCATGGCGGGTAGGGCCTATCAGCCTCGGTTCCTGTGGACTTGGCCCAATTCACGGATTTCTGTCATGGGCGGCGAACAGGCGGCAGGGGTGCTTGCAACGGTGAAGCGGGACGGGATTGAACGCAAAGGCGGGACGTGGTCCGCTGACGAAGAAGCCGCTTTCAAACAGCCCACAATTGATATGTTCGAGGAACAATCCCATCCGCTTTATGCGTCGGCTCGGCTTTGGGATGACGGCATCATCGACCCGCGATTGTCGCGTCAGGTGCTCTCACTCTCGCTTGAGGCTGCGATGAACGCGCCCATAGAGGACACGCGCTTTGGCGTGTTTCGCATGTGAGTTGGGGGGCCAGCCCCCAAACCCCCGGAGTTTACGGGCAAGATGAAGGAGCAGCGGAGCGCGTATGTTTGACACCATCTTGATCGCAAACCGAGGTGAGATTGCCTGTCGCGTGATTGACACCTGTCGCAGAGTTGGGGTGCGCACTGTGGCGGTACACTCGGATATCGACGCGTCTGCCCGGCATGTTGAAATGGCGGATGTCGCGGTGTCGTTGGGAGGGGCTGCGCCATCAGAAAGCTATCTTCGGGCGGACCTTATCATTGAAGCGGCGCTGCAAAGCGGTGCGCAGGCCATTCATCCTGGCTATGGGTTTCTGTCGGAAAACCCGGAATTTGTCGAAGCGGTTGAGGCTGCAGGTTTGGTGTTCATCGGCCCTTCGGCCGACGCCATTCGGGCCATGGGGCTCAAAGATGCTGCCAAGGCGTTGATGGCGGAGGCCGGCGTTCCGGTTGTGCCTGGCTATCACGGGCAGGATCAGGATCCGGGGCATCTTGAGGTTGAGGCCGCAAGCGTCGGGTATCCAGTGCTCATAAAGGCAGTGGCTGGCGGCGGTGGCAAAGGCATGCGGCTGGTGGAACGGCCAGAGGATTTCGTCAATGGTTTGGAAAGCGCCAAAGCCGAAGCACTTGGTGCGTTTGGCAATGACGCTGTTCTGATCGAGAAGTTCATCGCAAGTCCGCGACACATCGAAGTGCAGGTGTTCGGTGATGGTACCCGCGCGGTGCATTTGTTCGAGCGCGATTGTTCTTTGCAGCGCCGCCATCAGAAGGTGATCGAAGAAGCGCCCGCTCCTTGGATGACGGCAGAGATGCGTCATGCGATGGGGCAAGCGGCAGTGCGCGCTGCAGAGGCGATTGGCTATGCGGGAGCAGGGACGGTGGAGTTCATCGTCGATGGCTCGGATGGGCTGCGCCCCGACGGGTTCTGGTTCATGGAGATGAACACCCGCCTTCAGGTGGAGCACCCAGTCACAGAGATGATCACCGGTGTTGATCTGGTGGAATGGCAGTTGCGCGTTGCAGCAGGAGGTGCGCTGCCTTTGGACCAAGAGGCTTTGTCGATTGACGGGCATGCCTTTGAGGCACGGCTATACGCAGAAGACGTATCAGCCGGATTTTTACCAGCGACCGGGCGGTTGTCTCATCTTTCATTCCCGGAGGGTGTTCGGGCCGATACAGGCGTGCGATCCGGGGATGTGATCAGCCCGCACTATGATCCGATGATTGCCAAGGTGAGTGTTCACGCCAGCTCCCGCGATCTTGCGCTGCGCAAACTAGGCCGGGCTTTGGCGGAAACGCAGGTGGCGGGCACCGTGACAAACCTGGCGTTTCTGGGTGCACTGGCGCGGCATGATGGGTTTGGCCGGGGGCGGGTTGATACGGGCCTGATTGCTCGGGATCTTGAACAGTTGACGACGGTCCCGTCGACGGACGTGTCTGCGATAGCGCAAGCAGTTCTGGAGTTGGCGGGGCTGATGCGCGCGCCGGAACCTTTGGACGGGTTTTCGCTGTGGGGATCGTTGCGGCAGGGCGTCCCGGTGCGGGCTGACGGCGAGGATGTTGACGCTGTAATATGCGCAGCGGGGCCCGGTCAGATTGATGTGACAATCGGGGATGAAATCGTCCGAGCGGCGTATGGCGCCACAGGTTGGCGGTTTCATGGTCGCCGTGCGCGTGAAGCTTTTGTCGACGGCGACACTGTGACGGTCTTTGGTGCACATCCTGTGGTCGTGACGAAACGTGATGCGCTACAGATTGATGCTGGTGCCGGATCGGGAGGCGATTTGGTCGAAGCACCGATGCCGGGACTGGTGCGGGCTATCTTTGTCAAACCGAATGACCTTGTGTCAAAGGGCGACAGGCTGGCCATCTTGGAAGCGATGAAAATGGAGCATGCCTTGCTTGCTGCCCGGGATGGAACGGTTGCGGAAGTGCTGGTTGCCGCCGGAGATCAAGTGGAAGCCAGCGCAGCACTTGTCCGCTTGGAGCAAGAGACATGATCACGCTGCATCATGTACAATATGGACGGTCATTCCGTGTGCTTTGGCTGCTGGAAGAGATTGGCCGCGACGTGATTGGCCCGGTGAACATTGTCGAACATCAGATCGGCACAAAAGAGATGGCGCAAAGCTCTCTCGCGCAGATCTCTCCGGCGGTGCGGATCCCGGCCATTGAGATGGACGGGTTGGAGATGAGCGAGTCGGGCGCCATCGTGCAGCATCTGTGCGAGACATATGCACCAGACCTCGACCGGCCTGTTGGTGATCCGGAACGGCCCGCGTTTCTACAATGGTTGGGGTATGCGGAAACGCAGGCGAGCTTGATCGAAAACCTGAACTTGCAGATGGTTTTCTTGAGACCGCCCGCCAAACCGTCGCCGATTGTGATCAAGCTGACAGTCGCCCGGCTGCGCCAGACCTTGCGTGGGCTGGAGGCGCGGCTCGGCGATCAGGGTTGGTTGCTGCCGTCCGGCTTTTCTGGGGCGGATATCATGTTGGGGTTCAACCTGTTTGCGGCGCCATATTACATAAAGATGGACGAGTTTCCGAAGGTTCTTGCCTATAAAGCAAGGGTGGAGGCGCGTCCCGCACACCAACGGGTCGTCGAACAAGAAGGGCCACAGCGGTTTTATGCGCAGGACTTCTACCCGGTTCCGGAGGCCTAGATGGACCGGGTCGAGATTTTTGAAGTCGGGCCGCGCGATGGATTACAGAATGAAGCGCGGCTGATCCCAACGCCAGAAAAGATTGCGCTGGTCGATTGCCTTTCAAAAGCTGGATTTCGCAGGATCGAGTGTGCGAGTTTCGTGTCGCCCAAATGGGTTCCGCAAATGGCGGATTCGAAAGACGTTTTGGCCGGGATTGAACGGCGTGAGGGGGTGTCCTACGCGGCTTTGACGCCCAACATGCGCGGATTTGAGGCGGCCGTGTCAGCGCGCGCAGATGAAGTTGCGATCTTTGGGTCCGCGTCTGAGGGGTTCTCGAAAGCCAATATCAACGCGACGATTTCTGAAAGTCTGGAACGGTTTGCTCCGGTTGCGCGGGCTGCGAAAGAACGTGGCATCCCGGTGCGTGGCTATGTCTCTTGCGTTGTGGAGTGCCCTTATGATGGGCCAGTGGAGCCTGCCTCGGTTGCTTATGTTGCGTCCGCACTCAGGGAGATGGGTTGCTATGAGGTTTCGTTGGGCGATACCATTGGGCGGGCAACACCGGAAGGCATTGAAGCTATGTTGCGCGTCGTCTCTGAGGCTGTTCCGGTGGACAGTCTTGCAGGGCATTACCACGACACAAGTGGACGAGCCTGTGACAATGTAGAGGTGTCACTGTCCTACGGTGTGCGTGTTTTTGATGCAGCGGTTGGTGGCCTCGGTGGATGCCCGTATGCGCCTGGGGCTGCCGGAAACGTCGCGACCGAGGCAGTGGCAGATCGGTTGTCCAAACTTGGATATGATCACGGGCTTAACATGAGTATTGTCCAGCAAGCATCTGATCTTGCTCGGGGAATGCGTGGATCGTGACCCACAACTATCTATGGCCGAAGAGGTAAGGCGTGGACTATATCAAAGTTGAAACCGATGGCAGAGGTGTAGCGACGCTCACTCTGTCCCGCCCCGAGAAGCACAATGCGTTATCGGCGCAGATGATGACCGAACTGGAAACAGCTGCACGAGACTTGGCAACAGACCGCAATGTGCGTGTCGTTGTGCTGGCGGCGAGCGGGCCATCGTTTTGCGCAGGTGGTGATCTGGCCTGGATGCGGGAACAGTTTGACATGGACCCAGAGACCAGGCGTGTGGAAAGCCGTCGGATTGCAACAATGCTTGGTGCGCTTTACGACCTTCCGCAGCCCTTGATTGGCAGGGTTCATGGCAATGCGTTTGGCGGTGGCGTTGGGTTGATCTCGGTGTGCGATGTGGCGATCGGTGTTGGGACGGCCAAATTGGGCCTTACCGAGACAAGACTGGGTCTTCTGCCCGCCAACATCGGTCCGTATGTTCTTGCGCGGATGGGCGCTACGCGAGCGTCCGAGGTGTTCATGTCGGCACGTGTCTTTGGGGCTGATGAAGCTGTGCGATTGAATTTGCTGTCGCGCATCGTTGCGGTCGACGACCTTGATGCTGCGATTGAGGCGGAGGTGACGCCGTACCTTGCTTGCGCGCCCGGTGCTGTCGCAGAGGCAAAAGCGCTCATGCGCAACCTGACGGGTCGGGTGACAGAGGCGCAAGTCGACACGGCAATTGATGCGCTTGCACACCGTTGGCAATCAGATGAGGCGCGCGAAGGTGTTGGTGCGTTCTTCGAGAAACGTAAACCAAACTGGCAATGATCGTACAGCTTGCACATCTCTACGCAACTCTTTGTGGTGCCATCATTTTCTTTCAGATCGCCCTCATCTTTGGAGCGCCGCTTGGGCGTTACACTCAAGGTGGCCGACATGAAGGTGCTTTGCCAGCGTCGGGGCGGCTGATTGCGGCTTTTTCGATCCTTTTGCTTGTGTTTATGGCGGTGTCGATCCTTTCCGCGGCAGGGTTTCCGGGCCTGGATTGGCCGCGCTGGACTGGATGGGTTGAGTTTGCGGTATCATGCATAAGTTGCGTCCTGAACTGGATTACACCCAGCGACGTTGAACGCCGGGTCTGGGGGCCAATCATGTCGGTCGTCGCAGCTTTGGCTTTGGTTGTGATGACCGCGTAAGCCGTCGTTTCGCGCGCTGTTTGAGCGCTCGGGTGCGGAGCCTCCGGAAGGTGGTTTTGACGGATTGCCGCAGATCGGTGTGTTTTTTGGTTTTTTCGTACTTAAGTCTCTGAAAACGCGGGATTTGACGCCAAGGCAAGGGGTGGTGGCCACGGTTGACCCCACCCGGTGGCAGGTTTACATCATGGCATAACCAAGTTCGCCACTTGGGCGCGCCGTTGCTGTGCGCGTCGGGAAAAGGAGCCTCGTCTTGGAAGACATGCTGCGGGAATACCTGCCGATCCTCATATTTTTGGCGATTGCAATTGGCTTGGGCCTTGTGCTGATCCTTGCCGCCGTTATCGTCGCTGTGCGCAACCCGGACCCCGAAAAGGTCTCGGCGTACGAGTGCGGTTTTAATGCGTTCGACGACGCGCGCATGAAGTTTGATGTGCGCTTCTACCTCGTTGCGATCCTGTTCATCATCTTCGACCTAGAGATCGCGTTTCTGTTTCCGTGGGCCGTCGCCTTTCAAGACATCAGCATGGCAGGCTTTTGGTCCATGATGGTGTTCCTTGGCGTCCTGACCATTGGCTTTGCTTATGAATGGAAGAAAGGAGCGCTGGAATGGGAGTGATGACCGGCGCGCATACCGCTGAGACGGACAAAGAGTACGCGACCCAGCAACTGAATTCGGAGCTGGCAGACAAGGGCTTTTTGCTCACCTCGACAGAGGACATTATCAACTGGGCGCGCACTGGATCGTTGCACTGGATGACGTTTGGTCTGGCGTGCTGCGCGGTGGAGATGATGCACACCTCTATGCCGCGCTATGATCTTGAGCGGTTCGGTACTGCGCCTCGCGCGTCACCGCGGCAGTCGGACCTGATGATCGTTGCTGGCACGTTGACCAACAAAATGGCCCCTGCTTTGCGGAAGGTTTACGATCAGATGCCGGAACCGCGTTATGTGATTTCCATGGGCTCCTGCGCGAATGGTGGCGGGTACTACCACTACAGTTACAGCGTTGTTCGTGGCTGCGACCGGATCGTGCCGGTGGACGTGTACGTGCCGGGATGCCCGCCGACAGCCGAAGCGCTTTTGTATGGCATCATGGCGCTCCAGCGCAAAATCCGCCGAACTGGGACGATTGTGCGATGAGTGAAGCGCTGAACGAACTAGGACAGCACATCGAACTGAAGCGAAGCGATTGTGTGCTTGCGTGGGATGTGACCCATGGCGAGTTGAACATTGATGTCGCGCCGTCGAACATCAAAGGCTTTGTCGAGTTTCTGAAAAAAGACGCGACCTGCAAGTTCTCGTCGCTCATCGATATCACGGGGGTCGACTATCCAGAGCGCCCGAAGCGGTTCGATGTCGTCTATCATCTCTTATCGATGTACCAGAACCACCGCGTGCGCCTACGGGTGAGCATCCGCGAGGAAGACATGGTGCCGTCGATCACAGATGTGCATCCAAGCGCCAACTGGTTCGAACGCGAAGTGTTCGACATGTTTGGCATTCTGTTCTCGGGCCATCCGGACTTGCGCCGCATCCTAACTGACTATGGCTTCCGCGGTTATCCGCTGCGCAAGGACTTCCCGACAACGGGATATACCGAAGTTCGCTATGACGAAGAAAAGAAGCGTGTGGTCTATGAGCCAGTGAAGCTGGTGCAGGAATACCGCCAGTTCGATTTCATGTCGCCATGGGAAGGTGCGCAATATGTGCTGCCTGGCGATGAAAAACAGGAAGAGAAGGCAGACTGATGGAATTTCTGATCTGGGTCGCTTTCACCGCTGCAACGATCATCCCGATGATGAAGCTTTTGCCGCATTTTGGCATCGATGCGAAATGGGCATTTGCCTGCATCCTGCCTGTTTTGGCGATAATTCTGCTGTGGATGATGGCGACCAAGCTTCAAGAGATGGAACGCAGATAAATGGCATTGTCGGGGTCCTGCCTGTGCGGAAAAAGTACCTTCACGGCTGAACTTGGGCCGGGCGGTGCTGGTGCATGCCATTGCGGGATGTGCCGCAAATGGTCGGGCGGGATTTTGATGTCTGTTGATTGCGGAAACTCGGTCAAGTTTGCCGTTGGATCAACGCTTGGTTCCTACAAAGGGTCTGAATGGGGTGAGCGCATCTTCTGCATTACTTGCGGATCATCGCTCTTGTGGCAGACGCAGGACGGGAACAATCAGCACGTGTCGATCCAGTGTTTTGACGACCCTGCGCAGTTTGAAATCAAATCCGAGATTTTCATCGACAAAAAGCCCTCGAATTACGCATTGGCAGGGGAGCGCGCGACGATGACCGAAGCAGAGGTCTACGCGATGTTCGCCCCCGAAGGAGAAACGACATGATGGACGGCTCCAAATTTGACGACGGCAGCATTGATGCGCTGACAGGCGAACAATCGATCCGCAACTTCAACATCAATTTCGGCCCCCAGCACCCAGCTGCACACGGGGTGCTGCGGCTGGTGCTAGAACTGGACGGCGAGATTGTAGAGCGTTGTGATCCGCATATCGGCTTGCTGCACCGTGGCACCGAGAAGTTGATGGAAAGCCGGACGTATTTGCAGAACCTGCCGTATTTCGACAGGCTTGATTACGTTGCGCCGATGAACCAAGAGCATGCGTGGTGTTTGGCGATCGAAAAGTTGACCGGTGTTGAGGTACCACGCCGCGCGTCTTTGATCCGGGTGCTTTATTCCGAGATTGGGCGCATCTTGAACCACCTTTTGAACATCACGACGCAGGCCATGGATGTGGGGGCGCTGACCCCACCGCTGTGGGGTTTTGAAGAGCGTGAAAAGCTCATGGTGTTTTACGAACGGGCCTGCGGCGCGCGTCTGCACGCGGCGTACTTCCGACCCGGTGGTGTGCATCAGGACCTGCCCGGCGATCTGATCGACGATATCGACGTCTGGGCTGACGAATTCCCATCCGTGATTGCCGACATTGACGGGCTGCTGACCGAAAACCGTATATTCAAACAGCGTAATGCTGACATTGGTGTGGTTAATGAAAACGACATCCTCGATTGGGGCTTTTCCGGTGTCATGGTGCGCGGCTCTGGCCTCGCTTGGGACCTGCGCAGGGCGCAGCCATACGAGTGTTACAACGAGTTCGACTTCGAAATCCCGGTTGGCAAGAACGGCGATTGCTATGACCGCTATCTCGTTCGCATGGAAGAGATGCGCCAGTCCTTGAAAATCATCAAACAGGCCATAGAAAAGCTGCGCGCGCCCGAGGGGCAAGGCGATATCCTTGCCCGCGGTAAGGTGACGCCGCCAAAGCGGTCTGAGATGAAGACCTCGATGGAAGCGTTGATCCACCACTTCAAGCTTTACACCGAAGGGTTCCACGTGCCTGAAGGTGAAGTGTATTGCGCCGTCGAAGCACCAAAGGGCGAATTTGGCGTCTATCTGGTGGCAGACGGCACCAACAAACCGTACCGCGCCAAACTGCGCGCGCCAGGTTTCCTGCATTTACAGGCAATGGACTACATCGCATCCGGGCACCAGCTTGCGGATGTGGCGGCCATCATCGGTACGATGGACGTTGTTTTTGGAGAAATTGACAGATGACCACCCGACTACTAGCCCTGTTTACCGCGCTTGGCTTTGTTGCGGCCTGCGCATTGCCACCTCAGGGTGTGACGCAACAGGACCTGGCCAATTTTGACCTCGCTGTCGCATCGATTGGCTGTGACCTGATTGGCGAAAGTGACTACCTGCCGGTGGAGCTGCAAACCGGTTTGACCCGTCAGCAGGTGATCGACACTGCGCAGTTCCGTCTTGCGACCGACGCGGCCGTACAGCTTGAAAACGGCGGCGTTCGTTTGGTTATCGGGGATTGCGCGCCTGCATGATCAGAGCTTTTGTCATAGCGGTTTGCGCGTCTGTCGCGACGATGGCCTATGCGGTTGAGGTTGGAACGTCTGACTACATGTTTGTGTCGGATCTGTCGGCCCAAGGGTTTACGCCATTTGGAACCGGCGGAGCTGCCAACGACCTCTTCGGCATGAGCAATGGCTCTGACATTTACTTGTGCTTTTTGCTGGACACACCTGAAGACCAATCTGCACGGCAATCGGCCTTGATTGCTGAGCTTCAGGGTGGGAATGGTGACCGCTCTGTTCCAAACATCCCAGTTGTCTGCGTACTCACGCAATAGGATTTAACATGTTACGACGCCTGCACGCCGAACAACCCGATACGTTCGCCTTCACGCCGGATAATCTGGCTTGGGCAGAAGCGCAGATCACCAAATATCCCGAAGGCCGTCAGGCCAGCGCCATCATCCCGCTGCTGTGGCGCGCGCAGGAACAAGAGGGCTGGTTGACCCGACCGGCGATTGAAACCGTCGCTGATATGCTGGGTATGGCCTACATGCGGGCGCTCGAAGTTGCATCTTTCTACTTTATGTTTCAGCTGCAACCTGTTGGATCAGTTGCGCATATTCAGATTTGTGGCACAACATCCTGCATGATCTGCGGGGCGGAAGACCTCGTGGCCGTGTGCAAGGAAAAGATTGCTCCAAAGCCACACATGTTGTCCGACGACGGCAAACTGACATGGGAAGAGGTCGAGTGCTTGGGCGCCTGTGCCAACGCACCCATGGCGCAAATCGGTAAAGACTACTACGAGGACCTTACAACAGGTCGGTTTGCCGAGATCCTGGACGAGATGGTTGCGGGCGAGGTGCCTTTGCCTGGGCCTCAAAATGGACGGTATGCGTCGGAACCGAAGGCAGGTTTGACGAGCCTCACCGAGTTCGAAAGCGGTCGTCATCAATACAATGCTTCGGTTCAGCTTGCTGCGGATATCGGTGACACCATCAAACGGATTGACGGTGCCGAAGTGCCGCTGCTTGCGCCATGGGGCGATGCTGGTGCCCGCGCGTCGGAAACGCCGACACCGGCAAACTTGTCAGCCGCACCGATGCCGGCCGCGAAACAGGCTGAACAAGAGGCAAAAGCAAAAGCCGCTTCCCAAGAGACGTCAGTCATCCAGCCATCCGCGCCGTTGGCGGGGCAAAAGGACCTGGCGTCGCGTAAGGGGACTTGGGCCTACACAGCGTCTGATGCCGGCGACACGAAGTCGTCCGGATCGGCTGAGGGTGATGTCGGAACGAAACCCGAAGCTTTGTCTGCCGCACGCGGTGGCGTGGCTGATGACCTGAAGCAGATCAAGGGTGTTGGACCCAAGCTTGAAGCGCTGTGCAACGATTTGGGCTTCTATCACTTTGATCAAATCGCTGCCTGGACAGCTGATGAGGTTGCATGGGTCGATGCGAACCTGACGGGCTTCAAAGGGCGGGTTTCGCGGGACAATTGGGTCGAACAGGCCAAGACCCTTGCCTCAGGCGACGAGACAGAGTTTTCTTCACGTGTCAAAAAAGGTGATGTCTACGACACGTAGCGTCCGAACACGGAACGGGAGAGTATAAATGCAACAACAGAATTCCGGCATGAGCTGCCAGCTGGGATCATGGGCCATGGCTGCGGGCGCAGGGCTTTTGATCACTGTACTGCTGTTGATCATGAGCGACACAAGCTTCCTTGGCGCGGTCTTTTTAGGAGGCGTCGCTTTCGCCATTCTTGGTCTTCTGTTCAGTTGGCTGTTCTGCCGTGAGCTTCCGCCCGCGCGCGGGCCTGGCAATGCCGATGTAGGGGATGCTTCAGCAACGGCCGCACCTGCGCCGACGGCAAAAGCGCCGAATGCGCCGTCACCAAACGCGCCGCCACCATCGGTCGAGCCTGCACCGACAGCGTCCGAAGCGACATCACCTGCCACTGCAAGTGCATCCCCTTTGAAGCCATCGACGCCGCTCCCTGGGCAGGACGAGCTAGCATCCCGCAAAGGTGAATGGAAATACGAAGCCGAAAGCAAAGCACCTGCCGCCGCGGCGGAGCCTGCCGCGGTTGCCGAAACAGCACCAGCCGAGGCCACAGCGACGCCAGACTATGATGGCGACGGAAAGCTTGAGGGCGATGACGAGGGCCGCAAACCCGCAACCCTGAGCGAAGCGCGCGACGGTGGGCCGGACAATCTCAAGGAAATCAAAGGCGTCGGACCAAAGCTTGAGAAACTTCTGAACTCCATGGGCTTTTTCCACTTTGACCAGATTGCGAACTGGACGGCAGATGAAGAAGCATGGGTGAACGCCAACTTGGAAGGGTTCAAGGGCCGCGTGAGCCGCGACAATTGGGTTGAGCAAGCCAAGATCCTCGCGTCCGGTGGTGAGACCGAGTTCTCGAAACGTGTCGACGACGGCGACGTGTACTAACTGAGGTGACACTCACCCTATGAACCGGGATTCAGATGAGGCGAAGAGAGGTCGGCGCATTGCGCTGTTCATTGCCGGAATTGGTCTCTTCTGGATTTTGGTGACGGCGATCGGGTCGGAATACAACTGGAGCATTCGGACCCGCGCTCTGTTTGATTTGGTGGCGCTTGCTGGATTTGGCGGCGCCCTTTGGATGACATATCAACTCTGGCGGGATCGCCAGAATGGCAAGGATTGATAAGATGCTGACCGATCAGGACCGGGTCTTTACAAACATCTACGGCATGCATGACCGCACCTTGAAGGGTGCGCAAAAGCGGGGCCATTGGGATGGCACCGCAGGCATCATCCAAAAAGGCCGCGACTGGATCATTGACGAAATGAAGGCGTCTGGCCTGCGTGGTCGTGGCGGTGCTGGGTTCCCAACCGGGTTGAAATGGTCGTTCATGCCCAAGGAAAGCGATGGGCGTCCGGCTTACTTGGTGGTGAACGCGGATGAATCCGAACCTGGCACCTGCAAAGACCGCGAGATTATGCGGCACGATCCGCACACGCTGATCGAAGGTTGCCTTATCGCGTCCTTCGCGATGCAAGCGCATGCGTGTTACATCTACATTCGCGGCGAATACATCCGTGAAAAGGAGGCACTGCAAGCAGCCATTGATGAGGCGTACGACGCGGGGCTTGTCGGCAAGAATGCTGCCGGTTCTGGATGGGACTTTGACATCTACCTCCATCACGGTGCTGGTGCCTATATCTGCGGTGAGGAAACCGCGTTACTTGAAAGCCTTGAGGGCAAAAAAGGCATGCCGCGCATGAAGCCACCGTTTCCGGCGGGGGCAGGCCTGTATGGTTGCCCGACCACAGTGAACAATGTGGAATCCATCGCCGTGGTGCCGACTATTCTGCGCCGGGGCGGCGAGTGGTTCGCTGGCTTTGGGCGGCAGAACAATGCCGGGACCAAGCTCTTTGCGATCTCAGGTCATGTGAACAACCCGTGTGTTGTCGAAGAAGAGATGAGCATCTCGTTCGAAGAACTGATCGAAAAGCACTGCGGTGGTATTCGCGGTGGATGGGACAACCTGAAAGCGGTGATCCCGGGCGGCTCATCCGTACCTTGTGTGCGCGGTGAACACATGAAAGACGCCATCATGGATTTCGACTACCTGCGTGGTGAGTTGGGATCGGGGCTTGGGACCGCTGCGGTGATCGTGATGGACCAGTCCACCGACATCATCAAAGCGATCTGGCGTTTGTCGGCCTTCTACAAGCACGAAAGCTGTGGTCAGTGCACGCCGTGCCGTGAAGGCACCGGATGGATGATGCGGGTCATGGATCGTCTGGTGCGAGGCGAAGCCGAGGTTGAAGAGATCGACATGCTGTTTGACGTCACCAAACAGGTCGAAGGCCACACGATCTGTGCACTTGGTGATGCAGCGGCTTGGCCGATCCAAGGTCTGATCAAGAATTTCCGCGATGAGATTGAAGACCGCATCAAAGCGCAGCAAACCGGTCGGATATCAGCTGTGGCCGCTGAGTAGGCGGAACGTCATTTCGAAATTGGGTGAAAAGGCTGTTCGAACAGCCTTTTCCGTGGCTCGGCCTTTCGGTGTCTTGCATCACAGACCAGACTGCGCGCATTGTGCGGCACGGCAGCAGAGTAGGACAACACCGTGAAAATAACATGGGCAGCAGGCATTTTGGTATTCGCGCTAGCAGGGTGCGGGCAAAGCGATTTGGACATTGTTGTCTTCGAAGGAGACCGATTTGTCGGTGATCTAAGATCGGAACGCAGTGATCGTGCTGCGTTTGTCGCCACAGGCGGACCAGCTTCGGTCAGTTTGGAAGGTGCGCAACAAGCGGCACAATTCCAAGCCGTACAGCATTGCCTTGCGTATCTGGGAAGTTCAGATGTCGCGTGGTCGAATGGCCCGAGTGAAGATGGTTCGGAACTGGTTGTTCAAGATGACCGAGTTGTGTTGACCGGTCGTTGTAGTGAGCCATAACCAGCTGAAATCAAGCTGAAATCAGCGTTGATATTGAATATCCGGCTATGGCCACCCCATATTTACCGCACGCGGTGTTTAAGAGACTGTTCATGAAACGTTTTACAACGACCTGCTTGGCTTTGGTCATGTTGGCCACGGCAGCGTCAGCCAAGCCACCTTTACGCGAGGTTCGCGAGATTGACGACATGGTGATGGTAATCGCCATAGCGGATGAAATTCGCAAGTCGTGCGATGACATCGGGGCGCGTCTTATCCGTGCCTATGCAACGTTAAATGGATTGAAGTCTCTGGCGCATGAAAAAGGCTATAGCGAAGACGAGGTTGAAGACTACGTAACCTCGAAGGACGAGAAACAGCGGATGCGAGCCAAGGCCGAAGGATTTCTGGCAGACAACGGTGTGCGCGCAGATGACACAGCAGCCTTGTGCAGCTTTGGAAAGCGCCAGATCCAAGCACAAACTGAAATCGGCAGATTGCTGAAATAAGCGGCACCTATATGCACCAAAACTTCAGAGTGGGTTGCGGCGCTATCACTCGGGGCGCATTGGCATTTTCCGTTTTCTTTTTGGTCAAGCATCTGGCCTATTCTAGGCAGCCGCGTTAGAACGCAGCGATGTCAGCCGATAGCCTGTTGCCACGGCATCGACTGCGCCAGCCAAATGGGAACAAAGGGCTTGGGCATGTCTGATTTGCGTAAGATCATCATTGATGAGACCGAAGTAGAAGTGGATGGCGCGATGACGCTGATCCAGGCTTGCGAAGAGGCCGGGATCGAGGTGCCGCGCTTTTGCTACCACGAACGTTTGTCGATAGCCGGCAACTGCCGGATGTGTTTGGTCGAAGTTGTCGGTGGGCCACCAAAACCGGCTGCATCCTGCGCCATGCAGGTTCGCGATTTGCGTCCGGGACCTGAAGGCCAGCCGCCTGTGGTCAAGACCAATTCACCCATGGTAAAGAAGGCGCGTGAAGGCGTGATGGAGTTTCTCTTGATCAACCATCCGCTGGATTGCCCGATCTGCGACCAGGGCGGCGAGTGCGATCTACAAGATCAGGCAATGGCCTACGGGGTCGATTTCAGCCGATTCCGCGAACCCAAGCGTGCGGTAGACGACCTTGATCTGGGTCCGCTTGTTGAGACACACATGACGCGCTGCATTTCTTGTACGCGTTGCGTTCGATTCACGACCGAAGTTGCTGGCATCACCCAGATGGGTCAAACAGGTCGCGGTGAGGACAGCGAGATCACCAGCTATCTGGGGGAAACGCTCAACTCGAACCTTCAGGGCAACATCATTGATTTGTGTCCCGTTGGCGCTTTGGTCTCCAAGCCTTACGCCTTTACCGCGCGTCCGTGGGAGCTGACCAAGACGGAATCGATTGATGTCATGGACGCGCTTGGGTCGAACATCCGCGTTGACACCAAGGGCCGCGAAGTGATGCGGTTCCTGCCGCGCAATCATGATGGCGTGAATGAAGAATGGATCTCTGACAAAACACGCTTTGTCTGGGACGGGCTGCGCAAACAGCGCCTTGATCGGCCTTATGTGCGCGAGAACGGCAAGCTTCGCGCGGCAAGCTGGCCCGAAGCTTTGACCAAGGCCGCTAAGTCTATGGCCGGTAAAAACGTTGCCGGTCTGGTGGGCGATCTTGTTCCGGTCGAAGCGGCTTACGCGCTCAAGCAATTGATCGAAGGTCAAGGCGGGTCTGTGGAATGCCGCACTGACGGTGCCAAGCTTCCAGCAGCAAACCGCTCGGGCTATGTCGGCACCGCAGCGATTGAAGATGTCGACACTGCCGAGATGATCCTGCTCATCGGTACCAATCCTCGCGAAGAAGCACCGGTTTTGAACGCACGCATTCGCAAGGCGTGGGCGGCCGGGGCTAAAGTGGCGCTGATCGGTGAGCCGGTCGATCTGACATATGACTACATCCACCTTGGCACGAGCCGTGATGCGCTCGCGAAGCTGGCAGAGATGGACCACTCTGACAAAGAGGGTGTCGCAGGCGTGATGATCGTCGGGCAGGGGGCCTTGCGGGAAGCGGACGGTGCGGCGGTTCTTGGTGTCGCCATGGCGACAGCGGAGGCCGGTCATTCAAAATTCATGGTATTGCACACAGCGGCGGGTCGCGTCGGCGCAATGGATGCTGGATGCATAACGGAGGGCGGGTTGGATGCTGCAATCCAAGGCGCCGACGTCATCTACAATTTGGGTGCGGATGAGGTCAACATCGCGGCGGGACCATTTGTGATCTATCAAGGCTCTCACGGCGACAGGGGCGCACATCGCGCGGACATCATTTTGCCAGGCGCCGCCTACACTGAAGAGCAAGGCTTGTTCGTAAACACCGAAGGCCGCCCACAGCTTGCATTGCGCGCGAGCTTTGCCCCTGGGGATGCAAAAGAAAACTGGGCAATCCTGCGGGCATTGTCTGCGGAGCTAGGAGCGACGCTACCGTTCGACAGCCTTGCCCAACTGCGGCAGGCTTTGGTGACAGAGGTGCCGCACTTGGCGCAGATCGACACGGTGCCCGAAAACGAATGGAAGGCGGAACCAGCTGGCCTATTGGGCAATGCCGATTTCCGCAACGCGATCCAGGATTTCTACCTCACCAATCCGATTGCACGCGCAAGCAGCCTGATGGCGGAATTGTCTGCGGGGGTAAAAGCGCGCAAGACGACAAAGATCGCGGCGGAGTAACTCAGGTGAACCGCATGGCGGTCATATTTCCTGCTGCTCTAATCCTTGTCGGGGGTCTGTCTGCGTGTGCCTCACCGGAAGAGCCCGAAGCAACGCGTTTTGCGCCTGTTTATGAGGGCATAAATACAGCATTGCTCGACGGTGATCTTGTGAAGTTTGATGTGACGATGCGAGGTGCGCGTACGCCCTCTGACGTGGAGGATTACGCCCGTTGCGCGGCGGCGCAATACGCGCTTATTCGCGGATACGGATTTGCGCGGCATTTGCGCACAAATGTGACCGAAGAGGGTGGCCTCTGGGCGGGCGATGCGGTTTACACCATTTCGCCTGCGTTGCCACGTGGCGTGCGGACCATTGACGCTGAAGTCGTGGTGGCCTCGTGTGTGGAAAACGGGATACCGATGGTTTGAGGACGTAATGGCAGACTTCTTTACCACTCCCTTGGGGATCGGCGTGATCATTGTCGCACAGTGCCTTGCGGTTCTGGGTTTTGTGATGGTGAGCCTTCTTTTCCTCGTCTACGGCGACCGGAAAATCTGGGCAGCTGTCCAGATGCGGCGTGGCCCGAACGTGGTTGGTGCGTATGGTTTGCTGCAAACTGTGGCAGATGCGCTGAAATACGTTGTGAAAGAGGTCGTTGTCCCAGCGGGTGCCGACCGACCGGTGTTTATGCTCGCCCCAATGACCAGCTTTGTGCTGGCGATGATCGCCTGGGCCGTGATCCCCTTCAATGACACTTGGGTGTTATCAGACATCAACGTCGCCATCCTTTTTGTCTTTGCCGTGTCTTCGCTTGAGGTCTATGGCGTGATTATGGGGGGCTGGGCGTCTAACTCGAAATACCCGTTTCTCGGCTCGCTTCGCTCGGCTGCGCAGATGATCTCTTATGAGGTGTCTTTGGGTCTGATCATCATCGGCATCATCATCTCGACGGGTTCAATGAACTTTGGCGACATCGTGCGCGCACAGGATGGTAGCTATGGCTTCTTCAGCTGGTACTGGCTGCCGCACCTGCCGATGGTGTTCCTGTTCTTTATCAGCGCCTTGGCCGAGACCAATCGCCCCCCGTTTGACTTGCCCGAAGCGGAATCTGAGCTCGTCGCGGGTTATCAGGTCGAGTACTCGTCCACGCCATTCCTACTGTTCATGGCGGGCGAATACATCGCGATCTTCCTCATGTGCGCGCTGATGTCTTTGCTGTTCTTCGGCGGCTGGCTGTCGCCAATCCCCGGCCTGCCCGACGGCGCGCTTTGGATGGTGGCCAAGATGGCGTTCTTCTTCTTCATCTTCGCGATGGTGAAGGCGATAACGCCGCGCTATCGCTATGATCAGCTGATGCGCATCGGTTGGAAAGTGTTCCTGCCGTTCAGCCTTGTTTGGGTGGTCTTCGTGGCGTTTGCCGCAAAATTCGACTGGTTCTGGGGCGCCTTCGCGCGCTGGGTTTAAGGAGAGGAAAGATGGCGAATATCGACTACGGCCGCGCTGCCAAATACTTCCTTCTGCAAGACTTTTATCAGGGGATGAAGCTGGGCCTGAAATACTTTTTCGCGCCCAAAGCAACGATCAACTATCCGCATGAAAAGGGTCCGCTCAGCCCGCGTTTCCGGGGTGAGCACGCGCTGCGCCGCTATCCGAACGGTGAAGAGCGCTGCATCGCCTGCAAGCTCTGCGAAGCGATCTGTCCGGCACAGGCGATCACCATCGACGCAGAACCGCGCGATGACGGGTCCCGTCGCACCACGCGGTACGACATCGACATGACCAAATGCATCTACTGTGGCTTCTGCCAAGAGGCGTGCCCGGTGGATGCAATTGTTGAAGGTCCGAACTTTGAATTCTCAACCGAGACGCGCGAAGAGCTTTATTACGATAAGGAAAAGCTGCTCGATAATGGCGAACGCTGGGAAGCCGAAATCGCGCGCAATCTCGAATTGGACGCACCCTACAGATGACAAAGCCGGCACCCGATACCGACAGCTATGCACGCGGCAAAGCGCTGTCTGAGAAGGTCAATCCAGGAATGGAAGATGCCTTGCAGGCGCGGTATGACGCGCTCGTGCCGGGTATGTCGCGGACCGTTGTCGATGTGGCTTATGGGCAGTTTTACGCGCGTGGGGTTGTTGACGAAAAAACCAGGCTGCTTGCAACGGTCGCTGCATTGACGGCGCTTGGTGGGCAGACAAAGCCGCAGCTTAAGGTCAACATCGCAAGCGCGCGCGCTGTTGGTGCAACGCGAGAAGAGGTTTCGGAAATCATTTTCCAAATGGCGCTCTATGGTGGGTTGCCGTCCATGATCAACGGGTTAAACGCCGCACTGGAAGTGTTCGAAGATGAAGAGGTGGCTGCATGAGCGACACCAAAACGCCGTTTGAATTGATGATGGCACAGGCGCAGGAAATGGCGCGGGCGTTCAATCCGGCTTTGTCGTCTTTCGATCCGAAGGGCTTTGAAAAGATGTGGCCGACCATGCCGAAAGACGCCATGGAGATGTGGTTCGGCAAGGGCATAAGCAAAGACGGGTTGGATGCCAAAACACGGCTCTTGCTGACGCTGGCAGGTATGACAATGCAAGGTGCGCAGGCCGAAACACCGTTCCGAATGACAGTGCGCCATGCGACCGAAGCGGGTGCTTCGAAAGATGAAGTCGCGGAAACCATCGCTCAGATGTCGATGTTTGCTGGCATCCCAGCCATGACCCGCGCGATGGAACTCGCACGCGAGGTGATGGAGGAGACCGACACGCCCAAGGAGGGTGACGCATGACCGTTTTTGCCTTTTACCTTTTCGCGATTAGCACGATTGCGGGTGGGCTTTTCACCGTGATCAGTCGTAACCCTGTGCATTCTGTTTTGTGGCTGATCCTCGCGTTTCTATCGTCGGCTGGTTTGTTCGTGCTTTTGGGTGCTGAGTTTGTCGCGATGCTTCTGGTCATTGTCTACGTTGGCGCAGTTGCGGTTTTGTTTCTTTTTGTGGTCATGATGCTCGACGTGGATTTCGCGGAGCTTAAGGCCGAAATGGCGCGCTACGTGCCGCTCGCCCTGTTGATTGGTGTTGTGATCCTGATGCAGTTTGCGCTCGCGTTTGGCGCTTGGGAAAGCAACGCGGCATCTGCTGAGATGCGCGCGCAAGTGACCCCTGTGGACCGTCATAACACCGAAGCATTGGGTATGATCTTGTACGATCAATACTTCCTGCTGTTCCAGCTTGCCGGTCTGATCCTACTTGTCGCCATGATCGGTGCAATTGTGCTGACGCTGCGCCACCGTTCGGACGTCAAACGTCAGAACGTACTCGCGCAGATGTACCGTGATCCCGCCGAGGCGATGGAGCTCAAAGACGTCAAACCGGGGCAGGGCCTTTGATCAAAGCAATGATCATATCGCTCATCCTTGTGCCTGGCGCGGCGACCGCGCTCACACTGACTGAGTGCACGCGCACGACGCATGTATCGCATGGCGGTGAGGCGGATCATCGTGATCTGGGCGAAGGCCGCGTGATGTGGCGCGACTGGTGGAGCCAGGAAGGCACGGCGACATCGTATGCGATTGTGGATTGCAGGCCAGCTGAAGCGCTGACATTCCGCACGGCAGAAGAGAATATGGGCAAACGACTGCCGTTTGATCGGACGCGCAAAGCACTCAACATTGTCGAACGACACGAGTCTGGCGCTAGGGTTTTTGCAACACTCGAGCGGATTGGATCTGACCTCGACAAGGTCGCACGCGACATTGAATTGACAACTTTAGCTGTCGAACCCTGCGCCTGCGCCGTGCTGTATCCGGACGCGTGGGCAGGCGAGGCACGCTTTGCTCTGCCGGCGGAGGACTAGCCATGGACGGTGACCAGATCGCAATACTCGTAGCCATTGCCGTCGCGCTGTTGGCTGCATTTGGATATTTCAACCGGACGTAAAATCCGGAGGGGACAGAATGATAGGACTTGAGCATTACCTGACAGTGGCAGCGGTGCTGTTCGTAATCGGGATTTTCGGGCTTTTCCTGAACCGCAAGAACGTGATCATCCTGCTGATGAGCATAGAACTGATGCTCTTGGCGGTGAACATCAACCTTGTCGCGTTCTCAAGCTTTTTGGGCGATCTGGTCGGGCAGGTTTTCACGCTCTTCGTCCTGACCGTCGCTGCCGCCGAAGCAGCCATCGGCCTCGCTATCCTTGTCTGTTTCTTCCGCAACCGCGGGTCTATCGCGGTGGAAGATGTCAACGTGATGAAGGGCTGAGGATATGTCCGTGGCTTTGCAATACATCTGGGTTCTGCCCGTCGCGATCGGCGTGGTGGGCGTTTGGATCTTCGCGATGAAAGACCTGCGCTCCGACACACCTCAATCAAAGTCCGAGGGCTAGCACCATGGAAACACTTATCCTGTTTTCGCCTCTCGTCGGCGCGCTGATCTGTGGCTTTGGCTGGAAGTTCATTGGGGAAATTGCGGCGCAGTGGTTTGCCACTGGATTGCTCTTCTTCGCCTGTCTGCTGTCTTGGATCGTCTTTCTGACTCATGACGGTGTGACCGAGACGATCAACATCCTGCGCTGGATCGAGTCGGGCACCTTGAGCACCGAATGGGCCATTCGGTTGGACCGTTTGACAGCAATCATGCTGATTGTCGTCACAACCGTGTCTGCCCTCGTGCACCTGTATTCCTTCGGCTACATGGACCACGATCCGCAGTGGAAAGAAGGCGAGGTCTACAAGCCGCGCTTTTTTGCGTATCTGTCGTTCTTCACCTTTGCCATGCTCATGCTGGTGACGTCAGACAACCTTGTTCAGATGTTCTTTGGCTGGGAAGGCGTGGGTGTCGCATCGTATCTGCTCATCGGATTCTACTACCGCAAGCCGTCGGCGAATGCGGCGGCGATTAAGGCGTTTGTGGTCAACCGAGTTGGCGACTTTGGCTTTGCCTTGGGCATTTTTGCGCTGTTCTTCCTGGTCGACAGCATCCGGTTTGACGACATCTTTGCCGCTGCGCCTACACTGGCTGAGACTCAACTGACCTTTCTCTGGACCGACTGGAACGCGGCGAACTTGATCGCCTTCCTGCTGTTCATTGGCGCAATGGGAAAATCGGCGCAGCTCTTCCTGCACACTTGGTTGCCCGATGCGATGGAAGGGCCGACGCCAGTTTCGGCGCTTATCCACGCCGCAACCATGGTGACCGCGGGCGTATTCCTGGTTTGCCGCATGTCACCGCTGATGGAGTTCGCACCAGAGGCGATGGCCTTTGTCACGTTCCTGGGTGCTACCACAGCGTTCTTCGCGGCGACCGTGGGTCTAGTTCAGAACGACATCAAACGCGTGATTGCGTATTCGACCTGTTCGCAACTTGGCTACATGTTCGTGGCGGCCGGTGTTGGTGTCTACTCGGTTGCAATGTTCCACCTGTTCACACACGCGTTCTTCAAGGCGATGCTGTTCCTTGGCGCGGGGTCGGTCATCCATGCGATGCATCACGAGCAGGACATGCGGAACTACGGCGGTCTGCGGAAGAAAATCCCTTACACCTTCTGGGCGATGATGATCGGGACGCTGGCGATCACCGGCGTGGGTATCCCGCTGACAGGATGGATTGGCTTCGCGGGCTTTGCGTCCAAGGATGCCGTCATTGAGTCCGCCTACGCCGCTGGTCCAATGGGCTACTCCTTCTGGATGCTCGTCATCGCTGCGCTGTTTACCAGCTTCTATAGCTGGCGTCTGATGTTCCTCACGTTCTACGGCAAGCCACGCGGCGACAAGCATACGCATGAGCACGCACATGAAAGCCCCAAGGTCATGCTGATC